>CEUX01017214.1_pt1 | contig 21403 bp, 33 predicted proteins | sample 531361 | NCBI WGS metagenome assembly CEUX01 (sample SAMEA2622736, study PRJEB7988) | marine metagenome | isolation source: saline water (ENVO:00002010), including
GATGAAGAGTTCTATACTCAAGTATATGGTGAAATAGTAGATGACTACAATGAAGAATATGCTCGTGATTTAGGATATCAAAATGAATTATCTTTATCTGTAGGTCTAGATTATTATAAATACACAGATAAGAACTGGTTTCATTTCTGGTCAACAGTATATCCATATACAAATGGAATGTCAGACTATTCATTTAATTATGAAGCGGCAGACAATAGCATAGACTATGATATGGGTGTAGTATTAGGATGGAAATTAACTCCTAAGTTTGGAGTGTTTCTTCAGGGCCGTTATTTATCTATGTATGATGTTCAGAGTTATGAGGCAACTACAGGATTAAACTGGTTAATATACTAATGACTTATATAATTGCAGAACCATGTATAGGAACTTGCGATACAGCTTGCGTAGAAGTATGTCCTGTTGATTGTATTCATGGTCCAATAGATAATAAAGGGGCGGGGGAAGAAGTTAAAACGTTAAAGACCCTTCATGGAATGCAATTATATATTGACCCAGAAGAATGTATTGATTGTGGAGCATGTGAACCTGAATGCCCAGTGGATGCAATTTATGATGAAGATGAGATACCTAAAGAATATGAAAATTTTTTAGAAATTAATGCAAATTTTTTTAAGGAGACAAAATGAAAAAACTATTAAAAAAGGGGCTGTTAAAGAAAGTAGTTGGAACTATAGCTCCTACGATAGGTAGTGCTTTAGGTGGACCTATGGGGGGCATGGCAATGAATATGATAGCTGAAAAGCTAGGTGTTCCTAATAATGCTCAAGCTGTAGAGAAAGCTATACAGAATGCTACCCCTGAACAAATGATGGAAATTAAAAAGGCAGAACAAGAGTTTGACCTTAAGATGAAAGAGCTTGATGTTGACGTATTTGAAATGGAAGTAGCTGATGGACAAGATGCTAGAAAACATTTTAGTAAAGATTGGACAGCAAGAATAATGGGGTTAGGTCTTACTGGAGGTTTCTTAGGATATATATTTTTAGTAACACTACAGCCACCTGAACAGAACTCAGAAGCTTTAATTAATTTAGTTTTAGGATACTTAGGTGGATTAACTAGTGCGGTTGTTAGTTTTTATTTTGGAGCTTCTAACAAGGGTAAAAATTAAACCTTGACAAAACCAGTGAAATCCATTATCTTTGAAGACTACTTCAGGGAAGCCATATTAGGGTAACCCTATTAGGGTTCCTTAAGGAAAAAAATTGAGAAGAGCATTTAATAGACAACCTAAAAGAAGCAACGGTCCAAAGAAAACAAGACAAGGACAGAGCCACAATACAAAGTATGGTACAAAAGTTAGTAAAAAATATTATAAAAAGAAAAACAGAGGCCAAGGAAGATAATATATATCAACGATTGGTTAAAATAAAAGAACGTCAAAGGAGAAAAAAGATGGGAAAAACAATAGCAAAACTACTAAAGAAAGTAGTTAGTGAAGAAACTCTAGTTTCTATCTTGTTGGTAGTAGGAGATTACTTGGTAGAATTATCCTCTAACGATTTAGATAACAAGGTTTGGGACAAAGTTAAAAAAGCTTTAGAGAAAAAATAGAATAGGAGAATAGTATGAACTGTGAATGTGGATGCGGTTGCTGTTAATGAAGACATTAACTAATCTGTCAAGAGAGTTGGAATCGGTTTTTACAAAACTTGACAAAAGAGTTAGGCTGTCAACAGCTAAAAGCTTACAACAATGGATAGTGGAGTGTGTTTCGGCTTTAGCCTACACACTCACACTTGCTATATCAATGGTTATTATGGTATCAGCAATAGCTATTGTATTTTTATATTTAATCATAGCTCATATGATAGAACTATTAATTAGGACATGGAAAGATTTTACAAGTAATGGCAAAACAAAGTATAACAATAAGTAGGTTTGATGGGGGAGTCAATAATAAAGACTCTCAAAAAGACTTACCTGAAGGGTTCTTAGCAGAAGCAAAGAATGTTGATGTTAGTTCTGTTGGTAGAATAAAAGCCCTTGGGAAGTTCGAGCCAGATACATTTGGTTCTGGTAGCTCTACTATTAACTTAACACCGTCTGGCTTTACATCTGGGAAGGGACTGTTTAATTTTAATACAGATGAAATAATATCATCAAGTAATCCAGGAGACTCTGCAGGTGAATATGTAGCATATACTAGAGGGAGTGGTGAAGTATATATAGGGAATGCAACAGAGACAATGGCTGAGAAATTTGACATGAACTCAAATGACCCATCTGATTTAATTCCTGTTTATTACTATGCTAATGGAGGATTAAGAGTTGCTGATGCTACACTTAGAACAAGCAACACAAGTAGCACAACTACTTTTATTCCTGTTGAAAGAGCTGATAGTGTATGGACTGGAGGAGCTGTAACCAAACAATATTATGCAGCAACTTCACTTCTTTCTGCACCAGACATGGGGGATATAGCTTCTTTATCTTCTGGCACAGTAGACCCAAATGTTAGTGGAACTAAATACCACGACTTAGGAGACCCTGGTTCAGATGATATAATAGTAGCTGTTGAGGCAGTAGCTCCACAAAGTGCTGAAGCTTCTGGTTTATGGGCAGAAGGTAAATACGTCATTGGAATAAGTTATGTATATATTGATGGGCAAGAATCTAAAATTTCTAAATTTTCTAGCACAGTAGATGTATCAGATGGTAACATTATACTAACTTCTGCTTCTATAGCAGACCAAGGCATGGATAAATTTATACAAGGGTTTAGAGTTTATGCTAAAAACTTTAATGATGTAGAAGATGACTTTAGATTAGTATTAGATGTGGATTTAGAACAAGGTTCAAGAACTAGTCTAGGAGATGAATTTGATGTATTAGTGCAGGAGACTGACTATTTCCACACCTCTGACCCTAAAGAAGGAACCGCTGCTTCAAATCAATACTATGCTTATGTATTACAGAATCCAAGCTCATTAACATATTCAGCAATAAATGGGTATGATTTAGAAGAACATGCTTTATCTTTTCAAGATGATGGGAAATATACTTATCAAACTGCTGTTGTAGCTAACCAACGTGTTTTTGTTGGGAATGTATTTTACCCAGACTCAGAAGGGAAGGATAGAAAAATGGGAGATAGAATACAATACACTCCTGTTAGAAGATATGATACCTTTCCACAAAGTTATTACCTGGACATAGGAACAAATGACGGAGATGAAATAATAAAGATAGTTGAGTTTCAAGATAGATTATTTGTATTCAAAAAGAATAAACTGTTTATAATTGATATTAGTTCTGCTTCAGATACAGGGTGGAAATTAGTAGGAGAGTTTGAAAATAGAGGAGTGTCAAATTCTGGAGCTGTTGTTAAAACAGATATGGGTTTGATATGGGCCAACGAACATGGTTTATTTGGATTCTTTGATACCGTAGCAAAGCTTTCTAATTCTATTGATGATAAAACATGGTCTGACAATATAAACTCTAATAAAGTGCAAGTAGGATTTATACCTAAAAAGAATCAAGTGCTTATATTAGGTGATGCTAATATAGATGGAGGGAGTGATATTGTAGGATATATTTATGATATGGCTACTCAGTCTATTGTAAATGTTACAGAGAACAGTGTTCTTGTAGATGACAAAACAACAAACTTTATAATTCATAACCAGGAGTTGTGTATCATGGATGAAACAGGAGAATTAAGAAGGTTTAATATTTCACCAACTACACACATTATAGATATTCAAACAAAAGAATATGATTTTGGTGCTCCTTCTGTTGATAAAAAGATTAATAGTATTTATATAACATACAAAGATGCAAATAATGTATCTTTATCATATGGTTTAGATGGGGCTGCTTTAACCTCAACTGCAATATCAGGTGCTGTTACTGGAAATAATACATTAAGTAATTCAAACACTAGAAATACTGAGAAGTTTACATTTAATAGTTCTACTACTTGTAAGTCAATACAACTTAAGCTTTCTTCTAGTAGTGTCACAGAGGCAGATTTTTTAATAGAAGATATAACTATAGTATTTAGACCGAGAGGAATAAGATAATGGAAAGACCTTTAAAGAAAGGGCCTGTATCTGTAAGAAACATGAAGAATGGAGAAGAGGTTATACAATACCACAGAGGCAGGTTAAAGCTAATAAGAAAAGAATTTGGAAAGTTATTTGAATTAGAATTTAGCAGTCCAGAAATGAAAGAACTGAAAACATTTGCAAAACATTCTGATGTTAGAACACCTCAAAAGAATGCAATCAAGGTAATAGCTGAAGGTGTAAGAGTTGCAGACGAATCAGATAAAAAATTATACACCACACTTCCAGATACAACAGACTCTGAAGCAAGTGGTGGAGAGGCAGTAGTAAGTAGTGGCAATGTTATACCTAAATAATAGAGTTTTTATGAGGGTTAACATTGACTTGCCACCTCATACTTTTGTAAATTTAACCCAAACACATTTTAAGTAAGGATTCATATGTCATATAATGTAAGAGGCAAATATACCCAACAAGCCAAGTATAGTAATAGAGGGTTCAATCAAATGCTAGACCTCATTAAAGTTAAAGCAGCTGATACTGTTCTCATAGAAGATTTAATTCAAAAAAGAATAGACAAAGCGGCTAAAGCTGGAGACATAGGCCCTTTTGGAACTATAATGAAAGGCATTACATCTATAACTCCTGGTAAAGTAGATGACTTATTGTGGGGAACTGCTGAAGCTGCTTGGTTAGACAAAAGAAGAAGCGATGCTATAGGAGGGATAGATACTTCTGGTGTTCAGTATTTAGGAGATGCTGCTAAAAATGCAGATATGGAAGTGTTACGACTAAGTAAAGACTTGACTAAAGGTTTGAAGTTTGGAGACAAACTAAAAGACGTAGGATGGGATGTAGCCTGGGATGTCGTGCAAGATAGTGAAGGTTTTAAAAACTTTAAAGATGAGATGAAAGTAAAGTGGGGAGAGCTTACTGAAGATTTCAAATTTGGAGAAGGAAAGTTTATTGACTTTGTAAAAGAGGGAACAGAAGGGTTCTTAAGTGAATTTAAAGAATATGCAGAAGACCCAGTAGAATATTCTAAAGCAGTTAAAAAATATAAAAATCCATTATTATACGATACAGAAAGAGATGACAAACTTTTTGAACTTGCTATGATGAGCATGTTAAAGGGTGGTGGAGATAGTCCAGATTGGCTTCAAGATTTCTTTACCCAAATGGGGTGGGGCCAAAACACTAATGAAGATGTGGAAATAACAGAATAATGGAATCAGCAGAAAAAAGATTTAGAAAAAATATATATGCTGGACAAGCATTGGGGCCAACCAATAATAACCCTAGAAGAAGTAGACTACAAAGTTTGTTAGGTGTTGTTCCTTTACAAAATTTAGCAAATAGAAATAATCAAGAGAACCCTTTGAATACACAATCATTGTTTGGTATGGACAGACCTATCAATCCCAACATTCAACCTATAAGAACACAAAGTCCTATTCAAAAAGAACCAAATTATTTTAATTCACAAATGCAAACCTTTGGATTACAAAACCCTGACACTCTTTCTATTACAGACCCAGGTGGTGACCAGGGGGGATATGATGGAACAGGAACATTTGACGGTGGAGATGGGGTTCAAGATGAGGGTAGGGGTCCATCTATGGAAAGATTTAAAACAGACCCATCAGCTTTAATGGCTTCATTCTTTTCTGCTTTAAGCCCAACTGAAGCTAATCAATATACAGAATTTACCAGTCCAGGTTCTCAAGGAGGAGCAAACCTTTCTATACAAGAGCTTGCAGCATTAGCTGGATTTAATTTTGCTGATGCAGAACCAGGGTCTGAACTTCACCAAAAGTTACAAGCTGCTGGGATTGAAAGATATGCTGATGCTTTAGCAAATCTACCTTCAGAATTAGCTAACCTACAAGAGCTTAGAGGTGGATTGTTTGGAGAAACATTAGAAACAGCTGGAGTTCAAGCAGGAAGTCTTTTACAATTAACAGAAGCTGAAAGTGTTTCTGGAATAGAAATGGGGAGAACAGCAGATAAAAGAGAAGAAGCAACAAAAACATTAGAAGGTGCACTTGAAAGACAGTTAATGGCTAATGAGTCTACATATCTTGGAGAGTTAGATTCACTTATGTCAGGAACAATAGGACAACTTAAAGATAATTTAGCTAAACTTACTGAAGATGTATTAGCAAACAATGCAGACTTAGCAGAATATTTAGGAGGAACAGGTAACACTGGCGATTTCCCTCACTATGTAGGTTCTGTAATAAGTTCATATGGTTTAAGCCAAAACGAAATTGGCTCAGTTAATAGTTATGTAAGTGGTATTTACAATGCAACTGGACAATACCCAACACAACAAGAACTTATTGATTGGATACAAAATAATTTTGGAGATGACCAAGACCAAGGAGACTCAGACACTTACGGTTAGGATATATTATGGCAAACGGATTAAGTAGAAAATTAAATATTAATATACCAGAGAGTAGAACAAATATCATTGACGATATTTTTGGCACTTCATCTGATAGATTAAAACGTGCAGAGTTAAAAGCTAAAGAAAATTTAGCTATGGCAAGACTAGAGCAACAATCAAAGAGAGAAGATTATAAACTGTATATGCAATATGAAAGCAAGTTTAAATATTTGTCAGACAAATTAAAAATTGCAGAAACTATAGGACTTCCTGTAATTTCAGATGCCATTAAAGAAGCTTATGATATGGCAGAAGTAGATAGGCAGGAAGACATAGTAAAAGATTTAGCAACTATCAAGTATAATGACGGAGAAGGAATGAAAGAACTTGCTGAGCTTTATTTTCAAATACCAACAGACAGTTACTATCATGATATGGCAACCAAAACAGCAAACAAAACATTGAACTCTTTTGGGGATGTTCTTTTCACACCTGAAGAAAGAATTTCTCACCAAATGAACACTACGAATTTACAGTCTATGAGTCAAAACAGTATTAAATATAGACAAGTATTAGATACCGTAAGGGCAAATTTAAGTGATGAGGATGGTAATTTGAATGCCATGACAGAAGAAGAATTAATGAAGCAGGTAGTTCCAGACCCACTAGCTCAAGGAGCTAAGCCTACATATGGGGAAATACAAGAGAAATATGAAAACAATTTAGCTGCTATGGAAGAGACACAACTTCTAATAGATAAGCATAACAACAAATCCAGGAATAAACTTCAATATGTTATGGATACATATGGACCTAAGCTAGCCCCTGAAGCAACACCTGAAGATTTAGATTATAGACTGCCTTCTGATATTGCAGGTATTTTAGACGGTATAGATACATTTGGTTTAGAGACTCCTGATATAGATTTAAGTTCTCTTCCAGTGGACACTCCTAGCACCATAGTTGGCGATAATGATTCTAGAGAAGGTATAAAAGAAATAGCAAAATTAGAAATTAGTGCAATAGAGCAATACCCAGAAGCTGTAGAGCATCTTCAAAATATAGGAGATTTGTTAGAGTCAGGCCCTACTCTTACTTCTGAAGGTCAACGTATACCAGATAAGGCTCTTGAACAAGAGGTAGATAAGTTAGTTACATTTTTAAAGAATAAAGACGCATCAATGCAAACAGGTGCATTTGGTGAAACTGGAAAACTTGGAGTGGGTTATACTGATGTAGAAAATTTACAGATAATAAAATTGCTAGAAGATTTAAAAACTCCTTTCAATCGACAGCTTACTTATGATTTTGATACATTCAATGAAGATAGATTAGAGGCTGAAGGATTTAGAAGTAGAAAACACTTTGAAAGAAAATTGGCACGCCAACAAGGAGAAGAAACTGGTCCATTAAACCTTCAACTTACCCCTAAATTAAGAGGTCCAAAAATTGATAGGCTTAAAAGGTATTTAGCAAAAGAAGATGCAATAACAATACAAGACTTATTAGAAATCCTGGGGGATTAATGCCTGACCAGACAACATCATCAAGATATAGCCAATTATTAGGTCCATCTGTCTTAAATCCTTACACTGGATATAAGGCTCCAATAGAATTATCTTTACCCGGCCACTTTAGCAACCTGCTAAAAGAATCATATAATAAAAGTATCTGGGGTTTAACTGACCATTTAGTAAACCAGGAACAAAGATATGATTTATCAGAATTTCAATATGGAACTGTCTTTGATATAACCGCATCAATATTAGGGTTTGGTATGGACCTACCTGCATATGTAGCAGGTGGAGGTATAGGAACCGCAACCCTTAAAACAGCTGGGGTTCAGTTTGCTGGTAAGCAAGCAGTTAAAAGGGCAGCACTTAGGAAACAAGCAGCACAAGGAATAGATGATGCTGCAAGAATTGTAGCTAATAATGGTGCAAAACCTTCATATGTTAGTAAAGCTAGAGACCAATTAAAAAAAACATTTATAGAAAATGGAGAACGTTTAGTATTTGATTCCTCTGGGTTTGCATTAGTAAGTGGAACCCATGAATACCTTAATCAGAAAATTACAAAAGATGATGTAGACTGGGCCAAGGTTATGAACAAGTCTTTAGTCGGACTTGCTACTTTCCCTGCTGGTAAATTAGGAGGAATTGCTACTACGAGTGCAGTTAAAGGAAAGGTTCCTACTGCAATAGCAAGGGTGGGTGGTGAGGCAACAGGTTTTATGGCTCCTTATTCTTGGGAACAAGGCAAGCTATTACCTAGCCCTGAAGATATTGCTGTTACTGGTGGTATACTTGGGGGTGCACAGTTATTGACTAGAGGATATGGTGGTATTGTTAAAAACCAACAAAAACTAATAGATGAAACAAATAAAATATTTGGGAATAAAGGGTCATTTAAATTTTCTGAAGTTCCAAAAGATATAAAGAAAGCAGCTGGAGAGGAATTAAAAAGAAGAGGAGCTGGTAATTTCGCACAAAGAAGAACTCTGTATGACAAAGATGGTAACCAGATTTTTGTAGAAAAATTTACCGACAGTAGAGGAATGGTAAAATTCAGAGACAATAAAACTGGACAGGTAAAAAGAATGCCTGAAAAAGATTTCTATAATAATTATAGTATAGAGAATAGTATTAAGACTCCAAGGTTTGAACTTGTTAAAAGTATAGGAAGACAGTTGGATGAGTTGGGTATGTATAAAGTAGATGATATAAGAAAGATTCTATTTTCAATAAGAGGAGGAAGAGTTCCTAAAAACTTAAAGGAAGGAGATAGAGGTTTCAGTTCTTTAACCAATAGAGAGCTTTATCATCTAAATAAAAAGCTAAGCAATAAAAACATGTTAGACGATATTGCAAAAGAAATGATGGTTCTTGATAAACAACTTACTAGAACCTATCTTCCTGGGCCATTTGGAATGCTTGGGAAAGCATTTGATAGATTGACATTAGACATGTTCCCAAAAGCTCTATCTTGGATAAGAAGCACGGAAGCAAAGTTAAGTAGGCCTGGCGTTTCAGTCGAAGCAAAATATATGGGGGCTAAAGTAGAAAATCATGCAACCCTTCAAGGTTCTATTGTCAGTCACTTCTTAGACAGAATGAGGCAAGCTGGCATTCTAAAGAAATTAAACGACAAAGAAGCAATGAAAAATATTACCGCAGAATTGGAAATGAATGTGGGTAGAAATGCAACAATGAGTGATGGTGCAAGAGCTATAAGACAAATTTATGATGACATGTATGCCATGTTTAAAGAAGAAGGACTAGATGTAGTAAGCTTTGAACAAGCATATGCTGCTAGATTTATTAAAGATGATTTGGCGAATGCTTTAAAAGACATAAGATTAAGCATAATAAAAGAAGCTCCTGAAATATTTTCTGGTGTTCAAAATCTTACAAAAGACCCAAAGACTAGAAAGTTTTTAGATAAAAAAATTGATTCTATTTTAAAAGAATACAAAGATAATAAATCTGTAGTGTCATATTTTAAATCTGTTAGAGATTATTATAAAGGAGATTCTGTAAAAGTGTTTAACGATTTAGATATGCACTTAATGCAACAAGCTACAAGACCTTTCAATAATATTGCCAAAACTAGAACTGGTAACATATCATGGATGCCAGAATTAAATAGATATAGTATAGACATATTTGAAACTAATGCAGGGTTAAATGTTTTAAACTATCTTAGACAAGGGGCAAACAAAATTGCTACTAAAAGATATTTTGGAGAAAACTTTGATGATGCAATTAAATTAATAGACGATATAGAAAGAGGTGTTGTTGGTAGACCAGACAGAATGACAGCTGAAACACTTAAAGAAGTTGTAGCTAGAGTTAGTGGCATTATAGAGATGGACCCATATAGAAATTTTAGAAATAAAGACTTCGTAAAGAAAATGGTTGACTTCCAGATTGGGACTAAAATTGGTGGTGGTCTTGCAACACTGGTTAATATAACACAGCCTCTTATATCTTCATTACTTTTAGGGAACTATAGAATAGGTATAACTTCTTATATGAAGTATTTTGTTTCTGGTTCGAGGAAAGAAACATTAAATAAAATGGGTCTTCATAAAGACACAGAGTTTTTAAAAACTGTTGAAGTTCTTGCTGGTGTTACAAGGAGAGGGAATAGTGCATCAGACAAAGCTTTAGATTGGGTATTAAAGGCTACTGGTTTTACAGGAATTAACAGAGTTAACCTTGGGACATCTGCTTCTATTGGTGTTGATATGATGAAATATTTAAATCGTGTAGCTAATGGAGAATCTGTTATGCTTAGAGGTTTACCACTAAGTAAAAAGGTGAAAGATTCTATTATCAATGATACTCTTGCAGGACAAAGTAGACAAGCTTGGGCTAAGAATAAATTGTATAGAGATTATGGAGTGGTATGGAAAGGGAGAAAAGAATTAAACTTTGAAGAGCTATCAAGAGGGGCTATTAAATTTTCAAAAGATACACAACTACAAAGAAACCTAATGAAAGAACCATTGTTTCTAACAGAGCCAATGTTTAGACCTTTACTTATATTGAAAACATTTGGAATTAAACAAGCTAAACTAATTAAGACTGGACTTAATAGAGAATTATCAGAAGGTAATGTTCTACCAGTATTAAGATTGGGTGTTGGTGCTGGTATAGGTGGTAAATTTATTATTAACTCTTATGAGCTTATACAAAATATTATATCTGGAAAAGATGAATATGATTGGAGACAGTCTAAGCTAGGGCCAACAGGAGAATTTGATAAAGATGCAAATATATTAGAAAAGATTGGAACCCAGTATGGGGGTATGAGACCTGGATTTTTTGGAGGGGAAAAGAATTATAAAAGAGGAGATTACTGGCAAGAATTATTAACTCCTACAATAGAAGAGATTGCAGCTGTAGGTTCTTTGGGTGTTGTTTCAGATTTTATGGCAGCAGACAATCAAATGCAAGCTGTAAAGTGGGCTGTTCAACCTGTTATCTGGAATGATATTACTTCAGTATATAGAACATGGACAGAATTAAATGAAGATATAGATGACTTTGGTGTTAGTGGTGCAATGAAACGTTCACCTCAAAACTTTGTAAAGATATTTGGTTCTAATGCAAAAAGAGTTGCAGCAAGATTTGAAACTCCAGGACATATGGAAGCAAGAATAAAGTCCCAGAAAGGAAGAGTTAATAGAAGGATTGTAGAATTATGTTATAAAGGAAAAAGAGAAGAAGCTAGAAGAATGATTATATCTTGGAATAAAGCACACCCTGACCAACCTATACTAGAACCAAATGTTGAAGCTATCTATAAATATTTATATGAAAGAGAACAGAGAAGGCAAAACCCTTAATGTCAGACAATAAGAAAACAACAATGTTAGACCTTTCTTCTCCTGCTTTTAACTATGAAGCAGCAGCAGATGCTTTGAATACAGTTAATGCTACTCGTGGTATAAGAGAGGCTAATAAATCTGCGGTTGAGTTAGATAGAAGAGAGAAGATTCACACAGCACTACAAAGCTTTGGACTTGCTACTGCTGGTGCAAGTATAGCCTCTCCCCCAACGGCATTGTTTACAGAAATAGCAGGAGGTATTGCTGACTTAACAGACGGTATATTATACTCACTAGAAGGTGAACACGGAAACGCAGCATTATCCTATGCTTCTATCCTGCCTGTAGTAGGTGCTGCAGTAGCTGCTAAAAGAGGTATGAAACTAGCAGAGAAGGCTGGAGAAGAGATGATAGATATATATCACGCTGGAGACGAGATGATAGATATATACCACGGATTAGGAACACGATATACTAAAGATAAAATAAGAGATGTCGGAGGAGAAAAGGTTTTAGTTGGTGGACAGCATAGATGGTTTGATGAGTTAGACGACACTCAGTTAGAATACCTATTTACAAAGGTTGTTCCTAATCCAACAGATGGATTAAGGTTACTGAAAAGATATAAAGAAACTGGTGAATTTCCTACATCTTTAACAAGGATTAAACATAGGATTGGACCAAAACAATATAAAGAATGGGGTTATCCAAAAAAAGAATGGTTAGATGATTTCTATGATGCAGGTGAATTGCCAGTTAGACAACCACCTTTACCAACAGATTATTTTCCTCAACAGAGAATGGATATTAAAGAAATAAGAAAAAATCCTTTTTGGAAATCATATATTCACGATACAGGGGACAAGTTTTTGAAGGGTGTTATTAGCCCTAGTCAGTATTTTACAACGGGTAGAGCTGCATTTGCAACAAGTGAATTAGATAATGCTATGCGTTATGGTGGAGTAGGAGGTCAGGAAATATTACATTTTAAAATTCCAAAATCATTCATGTTAAAAAAAATAAAACAATTTAAACTAAGAGGAAATGATACTGTGTTTGGAGAAAAATTTAGTGACGTTATACCTTTTCCAAAAGGACCTTCCTCATTAGGTAAAGAGGTTAAAAGTCGTGATTTTCCAATCATCAAACAACCTTACACCGCAAAACAATCTTCTGCAGTCAATGAAATGATATTTGATGAAGGTATACCAATGAAATTTCTTCACAAGGTTATAAAAGGTAAGGAATAATGTCAGATAAAAAGAAAACAACTATGCTAGATTTATCTTCCCCTGCTTTCAGTTACGAAGCAGCAGCGGATGCTTTGAATGTGGTTGGAGATAAAGAAAAAAACAGAAAGATAAATTTAAGAAATGTAAATATGGCATTAGATATTGCTGGGTTTACACCTGGACCTGCTGGGTTTGGAGCAGATTTTATTAATACAATTTTATATGGCTTACAAGGTAAGTTTGGTGAGGCAGCTTTATCATCTGTTGCTATGGTGCCATTTGTAGGTTCTATTGTTGCTAATAAAAAAATGTTAAAAGGATTACAAGATTCAGGAGAAGAGTTTATCACTTTCTACAGAGGGGTTGATGATAGTGTTCCGTTAGACAAAATGATAGTAGAACTAAAACCTACACCAGCAGGAACTAAATATTTTATGGATGAGGATATTCCAGATATGTTACACGTAGGAAGTGAGTTTCACATACCTGATGAATTTGGAAGTTTTCAGCCAGGCTCAATCAATCCTATGTATGCAAGAGTAGGTGACAAAGGATGGGAACAAACATTTTTAGGTGTAAATAAAGCAGGGAGGGAAAGAAGTTCAAGAATAGTAGGAGATTATTTAAGTAAAGAAAGACAAGGTATTTTTACAAAACAAATGGAATTACCAGATTACCCTATGGCAAACACAATAATACATACTTCTACTGTTCCAGAGATAGCAATGGATTATGTAAACATAAATTTTAAAGGTAAAGGAACTTTGCTTAGATATGATATACCAGTAAAGGAATTAAAAAGATTAGCAGACCCTACTACTGATGCTCACAAGATGCTGGGACCTGGATTTTTAACAAACGATAAAATATTATTTGAAAAGTTTAATTTAGGCACAGGTTCTTATGGTTCTTTTACTGGAGGATTTAAACCTATAGGAGATGTATCTATATTTATGAAGGGGATACCGCATAAATACAACACTAAAATATATAAGGGAACATTAGAAGAAATACAAGAACAATTAGTAAAGGGTGGAGACCTAGATGATTACGCAAAGTTTAGAGATGATTTTATAACAAACCGTGATTTGTTTATGGAAAATATAAAAGGCAGTTCACTTCAACCAAGACAAGGGTATAAAAAATTCAGAATTAATCTTCCTGAAAAAGATTAATTTAAATGAGCCAAGCTTTGAACTTCCTTTTTTGATGTTTGCTCATATTTTTCCAACAGTCTGGTAGTTGATTTACTGGTGCAGTTGTTGAAGCAGCACCGCAATATAACTTTTCTTCACCATCCCATTTACCTGTCTTCCTATTATATCTGGTCTTACCGCAGAATATACAGCTCTTATTAATCTTTGGACATTTTTCAAACATTTTTTTAAATTTTTATCACGAGGATAGGGCTATATGGCCGTATCTTTTTTTATTTGATATAACTATAGGCTAAATAAAGTTATAGTTATAGAGATAGAACCTCGTTTGTTATTTTAATTTTTTGTATTTTTCGTGCAATTCTAGAGCAACAGCTGTTAGATATATAGATAAATCTAATAATTCTTCTATACTTTCCTTAAGATTATCTCTGCTCCCATCAATAGGCACCTGCTCTCCATACTTAACAGCACCTACATCAAGCCTTTGCTTAAGCATACATAATATTTTATCGTTGTTCTTCATAATTCTTATGGGGTAACTGGTGCCAACCGTTTGTATTTGCTTAAGTTTAATAACAAGGATAAACAGGATTGGTTACCTGCGACACTCCTTTTTTGTGCCATTAAGTTTTAAGTTAATATGTTACCCCAAATTTGCTGTCAAGGGAAAAGGAAATGAACATGATTTCTCAACTAACTAGGTAAGAGGTAAAACCCCTGACAGCTAAATATTAAAATGGTAAGTCGTCAACCTTGTTTTCAGATTGTTTGACTTCTTTGGGTTGTGGTCTTGCTCCACCTCTCTTGGCTTCAAATGCTTCTTTCTCTTCAAACACAATAGAAATATATTCATTTCCGTTGCTAGCTGTTTTGCTCCAACCAGAAACATATCCTTCTACTCCATTGAATGTTACAATCCCAATCGTTTTCCAGTTAGGTCTCTTTGGGTTTTCACCTACATCATTATGAAATAGGTTTGCTGTATTTGGTTTTGGTTTAAAGTCACTCATTGTTGTCTCCTTTATTTAATGTGTTCAACAGAGGTAGGGTTTGCCGCTACTATAATATCTTCTTCACTTGGCCTTACCTTTGCTGCTTCTTTTTCTGTGTTAATTCTTTTTTCTATATCCATTCTAATATTACGAAGGTCTCTTCTTATTCCTTCTTCAAGCTCATCCTTCATAGGTTGTCTTGCATAAACCTCAATCATATTCTCAAGCTCTTCAAGTCTAAACTTAAATGTGATTTGCATTTTAGAAAAATCCATCTTCATCTTTCTTTATCCTCTATTTCGTCACTAATAAATTTGTCATACCATCTTCTTTCTTTATAAGAACTTTCAAACTGTTCAATAAATATCTTTACCCTCATTGGACTAACCACCTGACTATTACAAATAGCACAACACCTTCCAGTATCAATAGGGTCAGCATTATGTCCAGGTCCATCAAATTCCTCCGAGCATATAATACATTTCTTTTTTTTCATTTCTTCTTTACCTTTATAAGTTTTACCTTTGCAATTCTTTTGTGAGTTTTAGAGTCATAAGACTTCATTAATTTTTTTCTATACTTTTTAACCAGTTCATTGTGTCTTTCTATACCAGCTCCTGTTATCTTTCCTTGTCTATACAATTCCCTATAGACATTAATCAGTGCTCTCATCTCCATCTTTAACCTCTTTCAAAAGTTTTAACATTAATAAGTATCTCTCTAAGTCAATAACTATCAAAGGTTTTATTCTGTCTGCTCTAACTACTACACCTATTTCTTCTTTTTCTGGTAGTAGATAAGATGGAATAGACTTTCGCATCTTACACCCATAGTAGTATTCATCAATTAAGATGTCTCCAAGTGGATGTTGTGCTCCCCCTCTGTCTCTATTGTAAGCCTCAAGGTCGTAGTCTTTAGCCAGATTTACTGCTAGTCTTTGGAGCTCTGCTCCCCTCTGCCTGTTCCTTCTTCCCCTCTGCTGATTTGTTTTTTTCTTTTTCAACTTTTCCTTCTATGAAATCTGTTAATTTCTCTACATCACCATTCATTTCTAAAAGGGAGTTGATAAGGAAATGTATGCTTGACATTTCATTTCGCATTATCAACACCTCTTTCCTAAATTCACCCAACACAGCTAACATCTCTTTATACGTTAGCTTTTTCTGTTTCTTTGTTTTCATTTAACAGCTATTGGATTGTCCACTTGCATACTAAAAGATATAGTAACTGTATCATCAGCTTCAGTAATCTCATCTAATAGTTCATGCACTTCATCTCTCATTTCCTCAATGCTTCTTGCTTCTTCTACTGGCTTTTCAGATTCTGTTTCAGTTGGATTAGCCTTTACAGGTTCATCGACTTTAACTGGAACTTCTTCTTCAAGTGCTTCTTGTGTAGGTTCTGGTTCAACAGTAGGTTCTGGTTCAACAGCCACTTCAACAGTAGGTTCTGGTTCAGTTACTGGTTCAGCACTTACAACCTCTACATCTGCACTACCGCAAGAAACTAAAAGCATTAAACAAAAGAATAAACTTAATGTGTTTCTCATTTGTCTTTCTCCTTCATGTTATCTTCAATGTCTTTTAAGACATCTTTGTATTTATCTAATTTGAAATAATCACTATACCACCAACTATATTTATTGGTTAGTATTTCATATAGCATATCATGTAAATCTTTACGATTCTGTGCTACTGAATATTTCAACTTGGCTCTCTTCATTCTTGCTCCATTCAGATAAGGCTAGTCCTACTTGACTACCAAATCCCCTGTTAAAAGCAAACCCTCTGGAACGAACAGCATCTATTGTTGAATAATAAGTTATACCTGTCAACTTATCTTTCACCTTTATTCTTGATGCCCCCATTTCTTCAGCTTGTGATAGAGCCAATTCATCAAAAGCTATTGCAGGAGGGGTTCGCAGAAAATGTTTAGAAGAATCTACAGTCTTGCTGAATGTATTTCCTTCAACAGTTCCTACTACTTTTTTTCCTAATCTTACTGCTTTACTCTTCATTGTAATATTTCATTCTATGCTTTTAATAGGCTGATAACTGTCTACTCATTTAAGACCAAAGATTATCCCATAGATTGTAGGAAGACAAACCCTACGTCACTGTGCACTGGGTCCCATTTATTTTTTTATGTCACCTATCAAAGAACTTTTCTAAAGTTAACCCTTTAATACAGTAAAACCAAATGAAAGTTTATTTCCTTGTAAAGTTTGTTTTTTTACGAACAGCACCTGTTCCATACCACCAACCATTCCCATTCTTCCTAAAGACTTTGTTCCTGTCTTTAATATATTTAGGGTCTTTCAAACTCTTATAAGGAAACTCTCTTGGAGCTAACTTATGTATAGGGTTCCTGTTTTTATCATACTCTTTATCCGAAGACTTCATTTACTTCTTCTTCTGTAAGATTTGGATTGTTCTTATCTATTAACCCTTCAAGCCATTGTTTTGTTTTATCAATGGTCTTTGCATTAATACGATTAGTTTCTAGTCCTTCTCTTACTTTCTGTTTGACATCATCTCCCAATCCCTTACACATACCACGCAGTATCACCGCATCTGTGCTTGATATAGGGTCACCACTTACTTTTACTTTTGCAGGTTTCTTTACAGTCTCCTGTTTTGGTTTAGGTTTTGCTTGCACTGTTGAAGCATCATTATCTTCATCACTAGCAATACCAACAAATGCTGATAGACTATATCTTCTAAAGTATGTAATGGCACTACCAACAGATTGATATACATTCATCTGTCTTGATTCTACTATTGGTGATAACACTACACTGCTTATCCATTCTCCTGATGTGTGCATGTATACTGTTCTAACACCTATCTGATTATCATGGCCTACTGGCATTTGAATAAATGATATTCCATGCTTGGTTAGTAAAGGTCGAAGATGTTTAACTAGTGCATCATAAGATGTATACTTATACCCATAACCTTCACTGTCTTTTGCTATGTCTTCTATCTCTTTCTGAATGTTTGCTTGTGCTACTGCTAGATTCTTAATTGAGTCAGACATTCCTGTTTGTTCTATATTCATTATTTTTCCTCTCTTTTTTCTTGTTTTAACTTTAATGATTCTCTATTCTTTATTAGTTCATCATCAACTTTTTTCAATTCTTCATATAATTTTTTGTAAGTCTTATCCTGAAATATAATATTATTTTTATTTAATTTCCCCTCTTCTTTTATACTCCACGTCTTAAGGTTTTCCAATGGTATTAAATCGTCACCTATCCTAATAAAAGGTTTCCCCTCTTCCTTTATGTTCTTATCTATTGCCTCAATTAGTTTATTCTTTTTCATTTTTCTTCTTCCCTTTCAGGTATTATATATGTTCTTTTATATTTTGGTAGACAATCTTCACACACCCTGTCCACTGAAATAATCTCTTCATCATCATCAGAAGTCAATAGTTTTACCCCTTCATCCAATTCATCTTCGTCTTTATAACATTCAGAGCAACCATCTAGTGATATATCTATCTCTTCGTTACTAGAAAAAGCTCTTTTCAAACCTTCAAACCTTGCTGGTATTACTTCATAAAGGTTACACCAGAAGCAACATATCCCCTTTGCCACAGGTTCTGCATTATGTCCCCATATATCATTTGGGTATGCACCACACAGGACACATTTATATCCATTATACATTGGTCTTGTTATATGTTTTTTATTTTTCATACTCTATATACTCCCTTACTTAAATAAAGTTCCCAACTTTTTTTACTGGGAACAGGTTTACTGTCAACTCACAAGCGATATAATCATGTGGGTATTATGAATTAGAGTGAGGACTTGTTGTAAACCCATTGCCCAGCAGTATTATTTATTCACTTATCAAATGATAAGTAGCATAATGATTACCTTGTCCGCCAGAGGTTTCAATTACATACCCCTGCTGTTTTAAGGTAAATATTATACCTGAAAGCCTTGTTGCATTGTATAGCTTTATAGCATCCCAACTTGTAATACTTCCATGTTCTTCCAAGTGTCTTAAAACATATAGTGTTTTGGAAGGCCTTCCCCCATACATTGATATTCTCAATCTGCCTGTTTTAATACTACTATGTTTCTTTCTACCTGTATTATATGTTGAAGTATTATCTGCTTTCTTTCTACCTGTTTCCAATGTCTTATGTTTAGACATTCCTGTTGCATAGCTTTTTCTCATTTCAACTCCTTTATCGTTTACTCCATTTACTTTGGCCTTTTAATCCCCCTCCGCAGTGGTTAAAATAGCCACAATATTTTTCATTACACTCCCATTGATACACAGGAGCAGTCCCAAGTTCTACCTCTGGTATCCCAACTTCAAATCTTTTATTGACATCTTTCCAATACTCGTAAGCCTTATCAATAAAGGAGATAGGGACATTCACTTCTCTCATTAATGAGTTATCTTTGTTGTAATAAATCAAAGCTAACTTCTTTAATTTGATACCATATTTTTCTTGATACCAATAAGCATATGTTCCTAGCTGTAATGCATAGTTTTCAGCAGGTTCAGGGTCTGGTGTTCTACCAAACAAGTTCTTCCATTTGAAACTATTGCAAGTCTTAACATCATACATAGCATCATCATCAACAATACATATATCAAAGAAACCTCTAACATTTATATCGTCAATCTGTATCTCCTCTTCAATTAATACATCAACCTTTTCTTTTTCCGCATGGAAAGTTAGTGCATCTTGTATATCATTATGCACTAAATCTCCAAGCCTAAACAATCGTAATGTATTCTCATCAATAGGTGTGCTTTCTACTTGCTCAACACTATTGTAGTATATCTTTCTCATACACATACCAGAAGAAGATGCATGAAACCAATGCTCCTTATCTTCATATCTGTTGATACGATTTTCTTCATTAAGCTTTTGAAGGTATGCTTTATATATATCTGTTATATTAAGCACTACCTTCTCCAAGTATAAAGATTGTATCTGTCTCTACATATTTAAGCTTATGTATTCTGCAAACTCTCTTAATTACATTTTGCAACATACCAAGAAACTTACTTGCCTTTGGATTTTCAGGAACACTATTCATCATCATCAATTCAAACTCTAACATGTTTATAATTTCCCTACATATTTCATTTGCTTTTTTATCTTCTAGCTTTTCAAAGCCTTGTATATAAGCAGATATGTCTTCCCTTTCCAAAGGTATGATAACACAATACTGGCCTAATTGTTCTAGGTCTGCTCTAAATTTAGCCTCTATGCTATCTACTTGATAATCTCTCATTTACTCCCCTTTCTTTTTTATAATTATTAGGCATTGTGTATAGGTTGTTTATACTCAACCCCCTAGGAATAATTTTAATCGGTTTTCTCTGGGTCGCTTGTGTCCTCTCGCAACCGAGTGGCTTGTTCAAGCACTTCTTTCCGAACCTAATAATTATTTTTTGTTCTATTATTATATATTCTTCTTGCTTCTTTTATTTCTTCTGGGGTATATCCATCTAACGAAACAACTCCCCCTCTTTGAAATTCTACTATCATCTTATCAGAAAGTTCCCTAATTTTTTTATTAGACAAGTGTTTCTCATATAGACTAGTATTTGTCATGCCTGTATCCATTTTTTTCAGCTAACTTAACCAGCTCTTTTTTAGTGTAGAATTTCCCACTCATAAAATCATAATATTTTTTATCTGGCTCCTTGTTAGGTTCCTTTACTAAATATCTTTGATATTGAACATGGGCAACATCATTTACTTTTAACCATACCATTAATTGTGTCATGTTAATCATTAGCATTCACCATGTTTAGTTTTTAAATGCTGTTCTCTTTCATGGTTCATCTCCGAGAAATCAGTTTCAAGGTCTTCAACCTGTTTACGAAACTGGCTTTCTAAATCGTCTGTGTCCAGACTATATCCATACTCCTCATCAAAATTGTAGCTCACTTTTATTGTTATCTTTTCTTTAATATCCATTATTTATCTCCTTCTATGTTTATGTTTTCAGGAAATCTCTCCCATGTATGTATTTTTTCTAGCAAAGATACCGCTAACTCTTTTCTTCCATACACTATATCGTGTGTGCCATCTGATATTTCACTGATTTCATCATCAGTTACTATATTATCTGTCAACCACTCTTTGATTGCCTGTATTATTTTTTTATCTATTGACAAATCTTTTGTATAGTCATACTCACTCTCTTCTTGTAGATTTTTTTCATCTAATTCCTCTGTTAACATCTTTTTAAATACTCCCATTATTTCTCCT
>CEUX01025446.1_pt1 | contig 21175 bp, 17 predicted proteins | sample 531361 | NCBI WGS metagenome assembly CEUX01 (sample SAMEA2622736, study PRJEB7988) | marine metagenome | isolation source: saline water (ENVO:00002010), including
TTGCATAAACTTTCTTTCCCAAAGTGACCTGTATATAATGTTTGTTGGATCACCTTTATATTTCTTGGGAAGTCTTGGTTTATATTTACCTTTATATGACATCTAAATAGTTATTATTAAAACCCTATAAAATATTTAGATGGCAGCAATAATTCAAGATTTTAAGAATGATATTCTTAATAAGAGAGATTTTACAAAATTATCTCTTACTAACCAATATCAAGTTTATATCTCAGGTATCAATCAAGGATTGAGGGGTTATCTCCGTAGAAAACATGGAGTTAGAAGTTATTGGATTAATGAAAATGTTGGATTAATGTGTAATGAAGCTACATTACCAACAAGTTCTTTTGCTGTGGCAGAAGTAAAGGACAATTATCATGGTATCAATCAACAATATGCTCATACAAGATTATATACCGATAATGATTTTACTTTTTATGTTGATAAGAATTATAGAATGATTAGATTTTTCGAAGGATGGATGGATTATGTTTCTGGAGATAACAATAATCAAATTTCTGAAGAAGATAACAGGTATTATAGAAGATTTAATTATCCATTAGGTAGAGATGGATATAAGAGTGATAATATGACCATTACTAAATTTGAGAGAGATCCTGCTTGGAAAAGATATACATTATTAACTTATAAGTTTTGGAATATTTTTCCAAAATCAATGACTTCTATGCCAGTTACTTATGGTCCTGCTGATTTATTAAAAGTAACAGTCACTTTTGCATATGATCGTTATGTTGTTAAGAAGACATCTAGAAATAGCGATAATACACTTTCAGATAGTCCTATAGGTGCAGTTGAGCAGGAAAATTGGATACCTAATTTTGATGAATCAACATTAAAAGATAGATCCCCAGGATTTTCATCATATGGTGGTGGACTTGGTGGTCGTGGAAATAGTATTGATGGAGCAATAGGAGACTTTACTCCTCCTGGTAGTAGTGGAACTTTAGGTAGTGGTAGTGGGGGTGGAACTCCGGCATAAACCGTCTATATATAATACTACTGATTTGTCTTAGGATATTATGCCTTTACCAAAAATTGCTACTCCAACATATGAGTTGGAATTACCTTCTAGTGGAAAGAAAGTTCGATATCGACCCTTTTTAGTTAAAGAAGAAAAAATCTTAATAATGGCTCTTGAATCTCAAGATATGAAACAGATTACAAGTGCTATTACAACTGTTCTTAAAGATTGTATTCTTAGTAGAGGGATTAAAATTAAAGACCTAGCAACATTTGATATTGAATATTTGTTTTTAAATGTTCGTGCTAAATCAGTTGGAGAAACAGTTGAAGTTAATGTAACTTGTCCAGATGATGATGAAACTCAAGTTCAAATGGAGATTGCTATTGATGAGATTCAGGTTCAAAGAGATTCTGATCATACAAATTTAATTAAACTGGATGATAATTTGTCTATTGAAATGAAATATCCTTCTTTTCAAGAATTTATTAATACTAATTTTGAATTTAATGAGGATGAAAGTAATGTTGATAAATCTTTTGATGTAATTACTGCTTGTATAGGACAGGTGTTTACTGAAGAGGAATCATGGTCTGGATCTGATTGTACTAAGAAAGAATTAAAAGACTTTGTAGAATCTATGAATTCAAAACAATTTAAAGATGTTGAGAGTTTCTTTACTACAATGCCTAAACTTTCTCATACAATAAAAGTTAAGAATCCTAATACAAAAGTTGAAAGTGAAGTGGTATTGGAGGGATTAGCATCTTTTTTCAGCTAGCTCTGGCACATGAGAATTTGGAAAATTATTATAAAGTTAATTTTGCTCTCATGCAACACCATAAATATTCATTAACAGAGCTAGAAAATATGATACCTTGGGAAAGGGAAATTTATGTGACTCTTTTACAACAGTATATTGAAGAAGAAAATCTAAAGCAACAACAAACTTAAGTGGCAACTATTAAAGTATCTACACCTAAAATAAAACCTAAGTTAAATAAGACCAATATTAAGTCACCAATTGGTCAACTTGGTGGTGGTGGATTTTCTGTTGGTAAAAAGTTTAAATCTCAGACACTAAGTAGACAATTTTCAAATCAACCTGTTCTTCAAGCACCAAAAATAGATAAATCTCCTGTCAATACGAATCCTATAGCAGGTGTATCACAGACTTTAGCAGAAACAAATTCTATTCTTGTAGAAATACAGAATCAATTAGCAATTGATTTTGCTGATAGGATTGCAAATGAACAAGCTGAAATAAGAAAATTAAAAGCACAAAAGAGTAAGTCTAGACAAGCAGATGCTGCTGGTAGTGTTACAGGTGGTGCTGGTGCTGCGGTAGGAATGGCTCTTGGTGGACCAGCTGGTGCTGCTCTTGGTTCAGTTGCTGATCAGATGCTACAAGCATTTGCCCCAATAATTGGTATTTTTAAGAAAATTGCTGGTTTCTTTGTTTTAGTTGGTGCTGGATTTCTTACTAATCAAGGACTTAACTGGATAACTGCTAATTGGGATAAAGTAGCAGGATTTTTTGATTTTTTAGGAGAGCATGGACATAAAATTCTCTTAGGTATGACCTTTGGTTTGGGTGGTATTATTGCAATTAAACTTTATAAGGCTATCAAGAAAGTTATTAAATTTTCTAAATGGGTTGCTAAACATTTACATAGAGCCTGGAGGTTGGCAAGAGTTTTTATTAAAAGAACTCTTCCAAAGATGTTTAAAAATGCCCTCAAAGTACTAAATAGTGGACTTAAATCTATTAGTAAAGCTGGTAAGGGTATTTTTGGTGGCATTTTGAATATAGGTAAAAATGTGGTAAAAGGTGCTAAAAATATTGTATCAAAAGGTGCTAGTAAAGGAATAATTAAAGCAACAAGTAAATCAGTAGGAAAGGGTGCAGGAAAATCACTTCTTAAGAAGATTCCTGTTGTAGGATTAGGTTTAGGTGCTATTTTTGCTATTGATAGATTAAGAAAGGGTGATTGGGGTGGTGCCTTAATGGAACTAGGATCAGGTGCTGCGTCTATGATTCCTGGTGTTGGAACTGGGGTTTCAGTTGCTCTGGATGCTGCATTAATTGGTAAGGATATTAATGATGCGAAAGTTAATAGTACCGATGATGGTTCTACGAGTGCTAAGATTTCAAGTTCACCTACGGTTACAGATCCTGGACAAGTAGAGGAAGGCACTGGAGGAATTGTTCCTTTCCCAACAATTGAAACTGGTGATAGTGGAAATGATGTTGCTGCCACACCAAGTGGTGGAGATTCTATTGCTGCTTTAGATCCTGATGATCTTGGTAATTCATATATTGATTTTAGTAGGGATACGTTAGGGATAGTGTAAGATGTCAGCAATACAAGAACAAACAAAAAAACTTAAACTTAATGCTACTAACATTAAGAGTGTATTAGTTAATAAAGTTAAAAGATTAAAAAGACTTAGAAAAATTAAGGCTAGAATAGTTGATGTTAATTTAAGACAGGCAAAGCAAGCAAAAGTAGCATCAAAATTTGGTGGTGGTGGTGAAGGAGGAGGAGGTTTTTCAGGAAGTCCAGCAATGGATATTCTTGGTTTCGGAGCAAAATTACTTGCTGGAATGGTCAAGCTTGGTGGATTATTGTTAACTGGACTTATTCTTAATAATTTACCAGAAATTATTAATAATCTAAAAAGTGCTTGGGATGTAATAAAACCACCTATACTTTTTATATGGAATGTTCAGAAAACAATTTATAAGTCTATATGGAATTTTGGTAAATGGGTAGTTAGTATATTCAATCCATCAAAAGCGAAAGATAATATAGATCAAATAGATGAAAATAATAAAGATCTTGATAAAGATATTGATGAATTGAATAGTGTAATTCCCACAACAGAATTAACTTTAGATGAAGGAGAAGAAGGAGAAGAAGGAGATAGTGGTGATGAATCTGAATCTTCTGAAGCACAAGAGACTACAAAAGATGAAAAACCTCCAATAACTTCAACTACACCATCTTCACCATCAAAGAGTGGTGAAATAAGTAAAGAAGGAACAACAGATCAAGTAGTTAAAGATAAACCACCTATTGAAGAAACAAAGAAAACATCTTCTCCAGTACTTAGTGGTGGAAATGAGGAGAAATCAAAACAATTAAAAAAACTTGAAGTTAAGAAAGAAAATCTTAAGAAAAAGATTCCTAGGATAAAACGTCCTAAAGTCAGACAGAGGAAGATACAGGAATTAAAATCTATAGAAAATCGGATTACATCATTAAAATCAGATCTTAGTGGACTTAAGATAACTACTATATCAAAAGCAATAGATCCTGTTTCTCTTGGTAAGTCAAAACCAAATAGTCCAACTATTATTGTTATGCCAATAAAAGATACAATTACAAAGAAAGTTGCTGTTAATGTTCAATCTGGTGGTGGATTTGATAATAATATAGTATCTTCTAATAAAACTTCAAGAAATAGGAATAGTATAATATAAAATGACTGCATCAAAAGAAGCAAAGTACGATACGTTTACAATTACATCTGCTGATGGTAAGAGAACGGCTGATTTTAATAATGGTGATTTTAAAATAATTGGTTTTGATTATTTTGAGAATATTTTATCCCCATATATTACAGGATCTGCTACACTTGTCAGTACAAATAATTCTGTATCTTCTGAAGAAGATAGACAAGAAAGATTAAGTTCTTTATATACTGGACTTCCTCTTCGTGCTGGATGTGTAGTTAAAATTAAAGTTACACCTGAATTGGGCGATCCATTGAAGTTAGATCTTCATGTTACACATGTTGAACAAGCATCAAAGTCATCTTCAGAAGTTCTACATATAAAACTTGCTTCTAAGATTGCTATATTAAATGAAACTACAAAAATTGAAAGGAGTTTTAGATTAGGTATATCTGATATAGCTAGAAAAATTATAAGGGAAGATTTGAAAATAAGAAGGAATAAAATTGTTATTGATAAAACTAGTAATCCTACAACATATGTTGTTGGAATGCGGAAGAGACCTTTTGATTTGCTACTTATGTTAGCACAACAATCGGTTCCTAAGAAGACATCAAACCCTGGATATTTTTGTTATGAAACAAAGAATGGTTTTCATTTTGTTTCTGCTGATACTTTAATTAATCAAGATCCATATCCATATTCATATCATTATGCTGGAGGTAATCAATCTACAGCAGAAAATAAAGATGATTCAAATAATTATAAAGTTTCAGATTTAAAAGTTAAAAAAGATCAGCATTTTCTAGATCAAATTCGTTTTGGAATGTATTCTACTAAGAATATCTTTTTCAATCCCTCTACAAATGGATTTACTGAAATTACTATATCAGCAGATGTGGATGGTAAGTTTCCATCATTAGGAAAGAGAAAGGATACGCCAAAAATTATTAAAGATGAATATGCTCTTGGAAAAAAATATCATAGGATTCAGACTGCAATTTTAGATGCTGGTTCTAGTGAAGAAAGTAAATCCATCAATAACAGTCCAGAAATGTATTATGCTGCTGCTACGGCAAGATATAATATATTATTTGCTCAAGAAACTAATATTACAGTTCCATGTAATACATTACTTGATGCAGGTACCGCAATTGATTTACAGATTGAAAGTATATCTGATCAAAAAGAACAAGGACCAGATCCAGTTCAAAGTGGTAAATATATAATTAGCAGTCTTCGTCATCATTTTGATTCAGATAGATCTTTAACATCAATGAAACTGATTCGTGCTGGTTATGGATTACATTTTACAACGGAGGAATAGATAATGGATAAATCTTCTTCTTCTGGTACTAAATTTTATGGAGCTGATACTAATGATTGGATTGGTATTATTATAGAATTTGATGATCAAAAAACACAATATACTGGACTTATTGGGTATGGTTGGAGATATAAAGTAGCAATTATGGGATTTCATCCCTCTGAAAAATCTACTCTTTCTAATAAAGATATTACTTATGCTATAGTTGCTCAGTCACCAAATGCTGGATCAGGTGCTGCAGAAAGATTAAGAACACCTAGAATATCTCAAGGTGATGTTGTAATGGGAAAATTCTTAGATGGAGATAAAAGACAAGTTCCTGTTATTACTGGTATTTTAGGAAGAACCAGTGGAACAAAATTTGGAACAGGAAGATTTGAATCAAAAACAGGGTATGTTGATGGAGCATCTCCTAAAGGATTAGTAGGATCAGAAACAAGTGAAGCACCTGGACCATGTACAGCATCTACCAAATCATTAAACAGTACTAAAGGAAAAATTGAAGGAGCAGCAGGTAAGTTATTAAATGATACAATGGGAATAACAGAAGAATTAAAGACTGGTGTATTTGAAAATACTCCAGCAGGTCGTCTTAATAATTTAGATTTTGGTTCTAATTTAGATACAGATATACGTGATGCGGTTAATGCTGAAAGAGAAATGTTTGGGCAAGATCCATTACCAGATAGAGCAGTTAAGGATGAATCCGCAGAAGAGCAACAAGCAATTGATGATGCATTGGACATTTCCTAATAAATATTATTAAGAGGTATATAACACATGGCAACGATACCAGCAACCGCATTCGGACTTACAACTCCACATTTAGATGCTTTAAAATTTACTGGAGAATATGGGGATCTTTTTGGTCAATCTCAGAATGCAGAAGATGCCAGGAAGTTTTTTAGTCAATCAGGTGTTAATGATCCTATATTCCCTTTTTCTGGTGATAGTAATCAACTTCCACAAGAAGTATTGGATCGAATTAAGGTTAATAAGCCAGATTGTACCAATCTTTCACCTATATCAGTAACAACAGGTCAAACTATTATTACTGCTGATCCATGTAAAGATAATTTCTTTGATAAAACTTCATCTGCTTTAGAGAATCTTTTTGATAAAGTTACAAAAATAGATGGTGCTCCTTTTAATATATCACAGGAGATGAAAAAAGTTACTGGAATGATAGGTAACGCATCAAAGACCTTTGTAAGTCAAATTGCAGGTACTCTTTCTGAAACTTTGGCAAAATGGATTAATGTAGGAATGAAGGCTATTCAGAGATTGCCAGAGACTATTCTTCCATATCCAGCAAAACTTGCTACTCAACTTAGTATGTTAGGTCCAATTGGATCTCTTTTTGAGGGATTTAAATGTTTGGCATCAAAGGTTACTAAAGCATTAATGGGTACTATTGAAGATATGCTTGTTGGAGCAGTTCAGAATATGCTTAATGTTCCAGTTTGTGCTGTTGAGGAATTTGTAGGTGGAGTAGTTAATAAGGTTGCTAATCTTATTGATTCTGCTGTTTCACCTCTTGTAAATCCAATTAGTAAAATTTTATCAGCACTTCCAATTGGTGGTAGTTCAATTAATATAAGAGATGCGGTTTTTTCAGGTCTTGATACAGTATCAAAGGCTGCTAGTCTTTTAAAATGTGGAGATGGAGATGCTTGTGGTTCAAGTAGTAAGTATAGGATTGATCAAGGTGGAGCAAAGGAACATGGTGCCAAACAGCAACAAAGTTTCATAAACAATGCATTGGCAGGTGGAGCATTAGTTAATGGAGCAACAAATGCGATTGGAGAATTTGAAGAAGCATATGGTAAATGGAATATTTTTGGATCATCGGTTGGGGATTCAGATGGTATGCCACCATGTTATACTGGAAATCCTTTAAAGTGTGGTGCTCCTACAGTTGAGTTTTTTGGAGGTGCTGGTGGAGAAGGTGCTGCTGGTAAAGTTATTCTTGGTAAATTTATTAATAAACTTGATACTGAAAATATTTTTGGTGGTGTTCAACAAACCGCAAGTATTCTGGGTGTAGAAATTACAAAACCAGGTCAAGGATATACTGAAGCACCATTTGTTTCGTTTAATGATAGTTGTAATGATGGATATGGTGCTTATGGAAGAGCAATTATTGATCAGAATATATCATCACCTACTTATGGTCAAGTTACTGGGGTTACTGTTGTTACTGAAGGGGCGGGATATCCAGCAGAAGAATATGAACCTGAAGATTTATATATTGACCAAATAGTTATTGAACAACCTGGTAATGGATATGATCCAAATGATACTTTTGAAGATCCTAATTTAACTCCTATAATTGAGGATGGTAGGATTGTTAGTGTACAGGTTAATCAAGTACCTTATCGTATCTTACCTAAACTAAATATTAAAACTTCTACTGGAATAGGAGCATTTGTTCGACCAATTATGTCAAATGCTAGAAGAGAGCCTCAAGAAGTTATTCAAGTAATTGATTGTTATTCACATTAAATGGCAAACGCAAATCGACATATTGATTCATTTGGTCCAAAGTTAGTCTTTGAGACTTATTCTGAGGAAGCGACCCATCCTGGTCCAGTCAGTTATACTATGACATCAAGTACTGATGATCAACACAAGTATCAGCAGGGACTTTATGAGAGTGGGATGACTCGTGTTTATTCTGATGGATCAATACAAGTTGAATCTGCTGCAAAAAAAGCAATAGGTGGTGCTGGTTATACTATTATTTGTCATAATGGTGATATAATTATTAATGCTAATGGTGATAATGGACATGTTAAAATTAATGGTGCTGATATTACAATTGAAGCTGAAAGAAATTTAACTCTTAAAGGTGATAAAATTCGTATTGGTGGCCCCAACAAATATGCTTGTGATAAAATTGATCTTATAGCAAAACAGATTAATGCAACAGGTGATGAGGGAAATTTAGTCGCTAAATTAATGATGAGTAGTGCTGTAGTGGCTGTTGCAGGTACTTTAATTCCACAGACTAAGATAGCGAGTAAATTTGTTAATTCACAATTAGGACCTATAGTATGAAATTCGAAGGTATAGTAGATCAAACAAAAGAAATTACTGCATGGGATGGAAATGCTGTATTTGAGGATGTTTATATTAGTGGTAATTTATATCATAATACCCCTCAATTTTATCCACCTTCAGTAACAACAGAAGAAAGAGATGCTCTATCTGTTACTGAAGGAGCATTGATTTATAATACCACAAATAAAAGGATAGAACTTTATACTGGAACTTCTTGGACAACACCATCAGGTAGTAATCAAATCATACAGAGTACACAAAGAGTTGAAAATACAAAGAAGACCCTTTCTGCAGTTACAGATTGGACAACAACAACTTATAATCATGCTATAACACCAAGAGCAGCAGGAAGTAAGATTAAAATTTGGTTGAGTAGTTCTATGTACCAAGATGTCAATGATGCAACAGGTGGTGTTTCAATATTCAGAAGTGTGGCAGGAGGTACTTTTACTAACTTATCATCAGCAACATATGGATTTAATCCTTTTTATTCTAATGGAATAAGTAGTCCAGTGGATTTTCAACATCCAGTTAAAATACAATATATTGATAGTCCCACTTATACTGTTGGGCAAACTATTACATATGAAGCATATTACATATCAGATAAAGATCAGAATCAATGGAATGGGACTAGAGACGGTTCTCAGGTCTGGATATTAGAAGAGATCTCTGCTTGACAAACCTGGCTACATATGATATGATGCGTGGATCAAGTGGGAAATCGTATGGACGACGATTGGGTAAATCGTACAGTTATTGATGTATGTAACAGATCTTTTCTTATCATCTCTGATGATGGTGAGGAAAGGTTTATAACATGCGAAACAACTGAAGAATTCATGGATGTGAAGGAAGTAGTTCATAAACTACTTGAACCAGAACGCATAGAATACGCTGGACTTTCTATTCATGAAAAAGCAAAATGAAGCTAAAATCAAACTAAGTTTTGATGGATGTTATAACTATAAAAAATTAAAAAAAGAAGGATTAACTGAAGAAATTATAAAGGATGAGGAGTTTATTCGTATGCATACGGAGGATAATCCTGATGCTCCCTAAATATGGGAGAAGATTTAGTGGGATAAATAGAAACATAGAAATATATTTGGTTGATATTTTCCGATGCCTCTCAATAAGCTAGAGAATTTTATAAAGAATACTGAAGGTCGTATTCTGTATGTAAATCCACATGATCTTGATGCTACTGATAGTATCACTAATCAGGGTAATTCTCTTACCCAACCGTTTAAGACCATTCAAAGAGCACTTCTTGAGTCAGCAAGATTTTCATATCTAAGGGGTAGCGATAACGATATAGTAGAGAAGACAACTATACTTGTATATCCTGGTGAACATTTAGTTGATAACCGTCCAGGGTATGCTATTAAAGCTGATGGTAATCAAGCTAAAGCTGTGTCTCCTTCTGGAGCAGAAACAAATGCTGATGCTACGTTATCTCTTACTTTAACATCTAATTTTGATCTAACACAAGAAGATAATATTCTTTATAAGTTTAATAGTATTTGGGGTGGTGTTGTAGTTCCAAGAGGAACTTCTGTTGTGGGTATGGATCTTAGAAAGACTAAGATTCGTCCGTTATACGTCCCCAACCCTACAGATCCTGATTCAGGGCCTAGTTCTATCTTTAAGATTACTGGTTCTTGCTACTTCTGGCAGTTCTCTATGTTTGATGGCAAGGAGACTGGATTAGTTTACACTAGTAGAAATGACTTCTCGGCAAGTAATCAATCAAAACCAACCTTCTCTCACCATAAATTAACTTGCTTTGAATATGCTGATGGTGTCAATATCCCTGCAGGATATGCGATCACTGATCTTGACATGTATTATAGTAAACTATCAAACGCATTTAATCTTGCGTCTGGTAGAGATATTGATCAGAAGTACCCAATAGATTCTTTAGGATTCTCCAAGCAAAGACCAGAATGGGAAATTGTAGGTGCTTTTGCTTCAGATCCAATTGGTCTTTCAAATGTTATCTCAGGAGATGGAGTAACACCAGGTGCTGTTATTACAGTTACAACATCAACTCCACATAAATTAAATACTGGAACTCCAGTTAAGATTGATAATGTTTCTGTATTAGATTATAATATTTCAACAACAGTTCAGAATGTTCTTAGTGACACTCAATTTACTTATCTACTTCCATATGTAAGAGATAACTTACCTGCTGCTCCTAGTACTTCAGCATCAACAGTAACGATTGAGACTGATACCGTTGCTGGTGCTTCTCCTTATATCTTTAACTGCTCTATGCGTTCAGTATGGGGTATGAATGGTATGAAGGCAGATGGTAGTAAGGCATCTGGTTTCAAATCAATGGTTGTTGCCCAGTTTACTGGTGTATCACTACAAAAAGATGACCGTGCGTTTGTAAAATATAATAAAACTTCTAGATTATATGAAGGTATTGCAATACCAGTAACAAAGGGAGCTAGTTTAGCAGCAAATTCAGCATCACTTAATGCGGGAACTGTATATCATTTAGATTCTGATGCTGTCTATAGATCTAGTTGGGAAACCAGTCATATTAAGATTACTAAGGATGCAATCCTTCAGATTGTTTCTGTGTTTGCTATTGGTTGTAATAAGCATTTTGATATTCAGTCTGGTGCTGATGCTTCAATTACCAACTCTAACTCTAACTTTGGACAAATATCACTTTCTGCTGAAGGATTTAAGGATACATCATTCCTTAAAGATAATAATGCATTTGTAACGAATGTTATTACTCCAAAGGCAATTACCTCAAAGGATTCAAATATTGATTGGATTGCTCTTGACGTAACAAAGACAAAGGCAGTTGGTATTTCAAGTCATCTTTACATATATGGATATGATGATGCGGATGACAAACCACCAACTATCATTCAAGGTTATAGAGTTGGTGCTCAGGTAAATGAAAAGTTATATGTAGATATTAGTACTAGTGTAACTAGTGAAGCAACCATTCAGATGGTTGATAATGTTATTGGTGGAGGAAATGTTGCCGAAGGTACTACTACCAGTGAAAAATCATATCTTGTAACATCTGGACCAACAAATAATGTATTTACTATTGGAACACACCAAATTCAAACTGGTGAGAAGGTAAGAATCTTTAGTAATGATGGTGATCTTCCAGAAAATGTCGAAGCAAATATTGTTTATTATGCTATTCGTCACTCAGCAACAGAAATTAAATTAGCATCAACAAAAACTGGTGCTTCTAATGGAGATGCGATTGCAGTTTATGATGGTACACAACTTAAAATTGTAAGTAGAGTTTCTGATAAAGAATCAGGAGATTTAGGACATCCAATACAATGGGATCCTAATCAAACAAACTGGTATATTCATTCTTCAGCAAATAGTAGTCTCTTTACTTCTATTAATGGATTAAGTATTCCTAAGACTGCTGTATCTTATGTAAAGAGAAAAGAAGATTCAAGATCTTTAGATGAAAAACTTTATAAGTTGCGTGTTGTCATTCCTAAAGAATCATTTAATGCTAAAGATCCTAATGATGGATTTGTTATTCAAGAATCTAGTTCAACAGGAGCAAGAGTAGATACTGATTTTGCACTTACTGGAATTGCTGCTACTGACTATGCTTATAATAAAAATCCAAAATTCATTAGTAGTGCCACAGTAAGTACTAATGTAGTTACTATTACTGGTGAATTACCACACAATTTAGATGTTGGTGATGATGTTGTTATTAAGAATGTAACCAGTAGCACAAACATTACTGGTGCGGCATCATCTGCTTATAATGGTAGATTTAATGTTACAGAGATTGTAGATGATAGTACATTTAGGCATTCAACTACTGATACGGACGGTAATCTCCATATTGTAGGAACCTTCTCAAATGATACAACGGTTAGAGATACCAATCTACCAAGATTTGAAATAAATGATAATAAGGCAAACTATTACATCTATAGAAGTGATGTAATAAGTAAGTACATTTATAATGTACAGGATGGAATATATCACTTATTTGTCTTGAAAGCAGATAATTCAGTTCCAACAGAATTTACTAATCTTAAATATGGTCAGAATGTAGCAGATCTTTATCCACAAATGGATAAGGATAATATTAATGCTAACCCACAGTCTGCTGTTTCATATGCTAAGAGATATCCTCTTGGTGATGTTGATACTAATGATCTTAAAAAGAGTATTACTAGGGAATGTACTGATCAGTTCCTTCAAGATTTTGGTCGTGGTTTAGTAATTACTGGTGTAGATGCCAAGACTGGTGTTACTACAATTACAACTGCTAGACGACATGGTTTAGCAGGTATTACCACTGGTACTATAACAGCAGGTGCTAGTTATACTAATGGAACTTACCAAAATGTTAAGATTCTAAATGGTTCACAGACTGGAACATGGAACGGTGCTACGGCAAGAGTAATTGTTGCTGGTGGTCAAGTTACTGGTGCTGGTATTATTGCTGGTGGTTCTGGATATAGTGCTGGAGCATTATACTTTGATCAGACTGTAATTGGTGCTGGTAATGGAGCAGCAAGATTCAATGTTGTTTCTAATGGAATAACACATATCATTGATGACACAATACAAACAACAGGTATTGGAACAGCAACTGATGGTCTCTTTAGAGTTAAATCAATTCCTTCTCCTACAGAAATTGCCCTTCATACTAGTACTGGTGATCCTGCTATATTTGGTAATCAGTATGCAATTAATGTTGGTCCTACGGTAGCAGTTTCAAATGATAGTTACGATGCTACTACTAAAGTTTCAACCTTTAATTGTGCTAGTGCTCATGGATTAGTATCTGGTAATAAGTTTAGAGTATTAGATACTTCTAATAATAATCTTGGTGACTTCTTTGTAAAAGAAAAGATTGATGTTGATACCTTTACAGCAACCACAAATGCTAATTTAGCAGCAGGACGCATTCTACGTCATGGATTATCTGATGCCAATGCTACTTCGGACTCAACGGCAGAAAATATTGCCGCAAGAGGACTCTATTTCTATGGTGGTAATAGTTTAGTTCTTGGTGCCAATATTACAACTGGTACTGCACTTCAAGTTGCCTTACCTAATGCTGGTATTAGTACTATAAGCAGATTCGAACTGGGTGATTACATTCAGATTGATGAAGAAACTATGAGAATTACAAGTTCTGCACTTAGTGGTTCTGGTAATAATGAGATAACAGTAATACGTGGTTATTTTGGAACTAAGAAAGAGAATCATAGTGCTGGATCACTGATTAAGAAAGTTAATCCAATACCAGTTGAATTTAGAAGACCATCTATTATTCGTGCCTCTGGTCATACATTTGAATACATTGGTTATGGACCAGGTAACTATTCAACAGGTTTACCTCAAGTTCAGGTTAAGACTTTAACTGAAAAAGAAGATTTCCTTGCTCAAGCACAAGAAAGAGCAGCAGGACAGGTTGTTTACACTGGTATGAATAGTGATGGTGATTTCTTCATTGGTAATAAGAGAGTTAGTTCTTCAACAGGTACAGAAACTACATTTGATATTCCTGTTCCAACTGTAACAGGTGAAGATCCATCAAGACTTAGTGTTGTATTTGATGAGGTTGTTGTTAAAGAAAGAATCATTGTTGAAGGTGGTAAATCTGATACAGTACTTTCACAATTTGATGGTCCTGTCACATTTAACAAAGAGATTAAACTCAATGGTGGTGCTATAGTTTATGATGTAATTAAGATTTCTGATACTACACAGTCAGATGATAAAGATAGTGGATGCTTTACAGTTGATGGTGGTATTGGTATTGAGAAAACTGTAAATGTTGGTGAGAATCTTAATGTTAGTGGAATAACAACTACTTCGAAGTTATATGTAACCTCTGGTATATCCACATTTGTTGGTGAGACTCAATTTAAAAATGATGTAAGTTTCCAAACTACTGGAGGAACAACTAAGGTTTGGTTTGATGAATCTGATCCATCACTTAAATTTGTTAATAATGCTACACTTATCTTAGGTGGTAATGAAGATCTTAAGATATGGCATTCAGGTAACCATAGTTACATACAAGATGCTGGTACTGGTGATCTTAAGATTCAGGGATCTCCTAATGTAATGATTGAAAATATAGGTGGTCAGAATAGTGCTGTATTTAATACTGATGGTGCTGTAGAACTTTATTGGAGAGGTGCTACTGGAGCAGGTAAGAAACTAGAAACTGGTCAAAATGGAGTAGCGATTACTGGTGACCTTACTGTTACTGGTGATATTACCGCATTCCATACATCTGATCAAAAATTGAAGGATAATGTAACACCTATTGAAGATCCTCTTGCTAAAGTTCTTTCAATTAGTGGTAATACATTTAATTGGAATGAGAACTCTGATAAAGAAGGAATGTTGGATACAGGTGTAATCGCACAAGAGATTGCGGCACTTGGACTTCCTGGTCTTGCTACGGTAAGAGATGATGGAACTCATGCTGTTAGGTATGAGAAACTAACTGCACTTCTAATTGAAGCAGTTAAAGAATTGTCTTCTAAGGTTGACGATTTACAACAACAGATAAATAACTAAAAATCTCCGATGGCGAATATCAGAAAGACTTTTAATTTTCGTAATGGTGTCCAAGTTGATGATGACGATCTTATTGTAAGAGGTGATCTGGTTGGAATTGGGACGACCATTCCGACAGAGAGATTGGATGTTCGTGGAAATACTAACGTCGTTGGTTTTGTTACTTCTAGCGAACTTTATGTATCAGGTGTATCAACATTCTTTAATACTGTTGATGTTAAGAGTGGAACCATTAAGGTTGGTACTGGAATAACAATTGATGCTACAAGCGGTATTATAACTGCTACTAAGGTTTATGGTGATGGATCAACACTTTCTAACCTTCCAACTTCTCAATGGGTTGATACTGATGTAGGTCTTGGATTTACTTCAATCTATGCAGCAGGTAATGTGGGAGTGGGAACCACAGATCCTAGGCATTCATTGCAGATTGGTGGTAATAATGATCCTGTTAATTTTGTAGGTGGTATTGGATTTAGTTCAGAAGGTAATATTCAAGTAACTGGTGTTTCTACATTTAGTGGAATAGGATCATTTGGTGCTAATTTAGGTGTTGGTAATGACTTTGTTGTTGCTAATCATTCTACACTTGCTGCTGGAGCAACAGTATCGGGACAATTAGATACGGGTAATATTAATTCAACGGGTGTTATAACTGCTACTACCTATGACGGTAATTTAACTGGTACACCAACACTTGGTACGGGTGTTACTGTAACAGCAGCAGGATTACATGTAAGTGGTATTGTAACTGCCGCAAGTTTTGTTGGACCATTAACGGGTAATATAACGGGAAATATAGTTGGAAATATAACGGGTGATATAACGGGTAATGTAACTGGTTCCTTAAATTCTGTTGGAGTTAGTACAATAGTAGATGCTGAGATTACTAATCTTAATGTCAGTGGTGTAACAACTTCACCAACAATTCATTCTGGTAGTGGTGGTACAGGATTTGCTGCTCTATCTACAGGTAAGATTGGTGTAGGAACTGCACTTCCATCTTCAGAGATTCAAGTAAGGAAAGCATCTGGATCTTTAGTAGAAGTTGTTGCTGAAACTGGAGAGTCTAGAATTAGTATTGGACAATCTGTTGGTGTTGGTAGAAGTACAGGAACACTAAGGTTTGGTAATACTACTGGTGGATTTGATGTTATCAACAATGATGTTGGTAATCTTAATATGATCCTTCATGGTGGTATATCAGGTATCAATACTGGTAGATTTGGTTGGGTATATGGACAGACAAATGCTGAATTAATGTCCTTAACCTATGGTGGATCATTAGGTTTAGGTGTTCAGAGTCCTACCAATACCTTACATGTTGTAGGAACATCTACTGTCACAAGTAATGCTTTTGTTGGTGGAGATCTTACCGTAGCAGGAAGTGTAAATGGAACTATTAACTTCCCCGCCATACTAAATGGAACTAATCTTGTCAATGTTTCTGGTATTTCAACCTTTAATAATTTACGTGCTACTAAGATAGGAATTCAACAAGATAATCCAATAACAGATTTAGATTGCTTTGTTGGAACTGGTATATTTGGTGGTGTGGGTATTGGAACTACAAATCCAAAATCAACTTTTGATGTTCGAGGAACAAGTAGTCTTGAAAAGGTTGGTGTTGGAACTACAGGATTATATACAGGGTTACCTGACACAGGAAATGCACAGATTCATGGTACAAGATTGACAGTATGGAATAATGGAATAACTGTTGCTACTAATGATTCCGAATCAAGAATTGGTCTTGGAACTCATCGTCCTCAATGTGCGGTTGACTTCTCTAGAGCAGGAACTGGTGCTATCGGTGCTGCTGGTGGATTCATGATGGTTCCGTTAGTTTCATCAACAGTTAGAGATAATTTCGCAATCGCTCCTGCAGGTGGAGCAGTTATATACAATACAACGACTAATAAGTTACAATGTCATAATGGTTCTGGTTGGCAAGATCTGTTCTAACAAATAGGTGTCATAGATATCTTAATTTACCATTTGTTATCGAACCTCTATCTTATTTTGATGAGGTTGGAGATCAATTAGTACATGATTACATATATGATGTAAGTAATTACACAGATTTTGATGCGTGGTTAAATATTTTTGGTTATAATTTATTCATGGGTGAAGTATTCTATACTCCACCTTATGGAAAGATTCCTATTCATACAGATCATTCATCTTACACTAATCATGTAAAGATTAATGTAAGTTGGGGTCCAGAAGAAGGGGTGACACAATGGTGGAAATCTGATATAATACGAAAAGAAAGTACATATAACAATGGTGGTAAACTCATTGGTGAAGTAAATAACATACAACATGTCTGGGCAGATGAGGATAAATGTGAACTTCTTTGTGAAGCAAACACTAATCTTCCCAGTCTGGTTAATGTTGGTATTTTACATGGAACAAACAATCCAACTTCCGAAGGTAGATGGACTTTAAGTTTTATTCCACAAAAAGATGAGCAGTACATTCATTGGGATGATGCCCTAGAAAAATTTAAAGATTATTTGGTATGAAGAAAATTGTTATTGTTGGAGCAGGATCATCAGGATTGATTGCTGCTGCTATGATGAAGAATTATTGGGGTAATGAAGTTGATATTTCAGTATATTATGATAAGAGTAATAAAAATATTGCAGTTGGAGAAAGTACCACTCCAATAATTCGTTTATTATTAACTCACCTTGGACTGAGTACAGGAGAGTTATTTCGTGAATTGAAAAATGGTGCTACCATGAAGTTGGGAATTAATTTTAAGGATTGGATTCCTGGTACTGAATATTTTCATGGATTTGGTCAAGTACCAGTGTTTGATATTACAAATACATCTGCCATCTATTCTATTCCAGAGAAGAAGTTTAATGGTGGAATGAATTATAATGAACCAGACTTTAAAATTCCTGATAAACCGTTTGAGGAATATGATCATGCGTTTCATATTGATACACAAGATTTTTCAGATCTTATTCTTAAGGTGTTAGGTGATACCGTAAACTTTGTTGATACAAAAATTAAGAGTGTACTGTCTGATGGTGAGAATATTATTAGTCTCACAACTGAGGATGATGAGATTATAACTGCAGATTTATTTGTTGATTGTTCTGGTTTTAGTAACTTATTGTTTAAACATCTTAATCCAAAGTGGAATGATATTTCTGATGCTTTACCACTTGATAGAGCAATACCACAGCAGATTCCACATAAGTTTATGAAACTGCCAGCATTTACTGTTGCAGAAGCAACTGACAATGGATGGACTTGGAGAATTCCAATAGGTGATAGGTATGGTACAGGATATGTTTATTCTTCAAGGTTCCTTTCAGATGATGAGGCAAGAGAGAAATATGATGCTTGGTTATTCAAGAATTTCCAGGTACACCTGGATACTGACCGGATCATCCGGTATAAACCTGGGTATTATGAAGAATATTTTATAGGAAATTGTTTAGCAGTTGGACTTTCTAGTGGGTTTATTGAACCATTAGAAGCAACAGGACTACAAATTATTATTCAACAAATTCAAGAGTTTATGACTATAAATTCTACATTAAAGAATTTGGAGTATAATAGAAGAATTTTAAATAAATCACATAGAGCATTATACACTGATGTTTATGATTTTATTTGTCTACATTATAATACTAATAGAACTGACTCTGAATTCTGGAGGTACATGACTGCTAATAAGACAGAGTGGGTTAAAGAATTTGATAATAAATGTAGAGAAGAGTTTTTAGATGTTAGAACTTGCTTCCGTGAGAAAACTTTTTGGAGTATTGATAGTTTTATACAGGTATGTGAAGGACTCAATATGTTTACTACTCAATCAATTCAGAATTTCTTAGAATCTAAACTTGATAAAGCAACGATTGTAGCACAAGCAAAGGAAGATTATCAGTACATAGAAAATCAAAAGAATAACTTTAGAAAGATATCACATAAGAAAGTATTAGACATTATTCATAAATAGAAAAAAGTCTAAAGATTAATGGCGATAACGGTATCAAAAGACGGTTTATATTTTCCCTCTGGTACTAACAATATCAAGTGGAGTCAACTTCGTGATACTTTTAAGAGAAATGCTCCTAGTGAACCTCAAGAGCAGGGTTCTCTTGGTACTATTATTAGTGGTCCTATAAGTGCTTCAGATTTATTAAGGGAAACTGATAGATCAAATACAAATCCATATGTACCTGACTGTACCGAAAATGCTGATATAGGAAGTTCTACTGATTGGAAAGTATCTCAAATGAGAGATTCAATTAAGTATTACTGGATTACTCTTACTGGTACTAATGATAATTTTGACCTTGATGCTAATCCAAATTGGAATTCAAACATAGACAAAACTATTGTAAAGAGAATTTATATTGAAGGAGATTGTGGAACAGATTGGTATCTTGGTAATGCTGCTCGTCTTAGTGTAAGATCATGCAATTTTACCATTGATGTTGAAAGTGGTGGATCTATACTTGCTGCTGGAGGTACAGGAGGTAATCCTAATGGTGGAAATGGTGGAAATGCCTTACAAATTGATAATCATGCCCATGAAAATGTTAGAGTATGGGTAAGAAGTGGTGGTCAGATTTATGGTGGTGGTGGAGGAGGTGGAAAAGGTAATACTGGTGGTACTGGATGTAGTGGAACTTGTTGGGATTATGAATATAAGACTGTAGGTAGTGGTTGTAACTACTGTGGAGACTGTGGATCAGGATGGGAAAGATATGGTGGATGTGCACAAGGTGGTTTATGTAATTGTTTCTCAAGTTGGGGTTGGACCAGTTGTAGTGGTAGGTATCGATCTGACGCACAATGTCGTAGGAAAGTATATACTACCATAGCAGGTGGTTCAGGAGGTGCTGGAGGTAATGGTGGACCTGGAAGAGGACATAATTATGGTGGTTCATTAGGTGGTGCTTCTGGTTCTGCTGGAGCAGGATGGGGAGGATGTAGTGGATATGATGGAACTGGATCTAATGGTTGTCAAGGTGATACGGGACAAACTGGAGGCAATGGTGGAGATTGGGGTCAGAATGGTTCTCCTGGTGGATTGGGAAATGGTGGTAATGCTGGAAGAGCAATAGCAGGTAGTTCTTATTCAGTAGTTGGAACTATTAATAGTAACACTATTAAAGGATTGTATAATCCGTAGTATATAAAACAGAGTGATTTTATTATGCCTAAGTATCCATCATTATCAAAACAAAGTAGAAATGTAATAAGGTCTTTGAAGTTTGGTATATACCGTCAAGGAACAAGAGCGATTTCGATATTTGATTCAGACGCAAGAGAGCAACTAAGAGCAATATCAACTGATGAAACTTATAATAAAAGAATTGCTATCTGTGTTGAATGTGATAAGTATGATGAAGGAGATCATAGATGTCTGGAGTGTGGTTGTTATTTAAATGCTAAAGCAAGATTTGGTCATGAAAGTTGTCCTATAGGTAAATGGGGACCTGGTGAATTTAAAGATTGAAATTTCATTTCTTATACATATCTTTGTATGGTTTGTACGGGATATTCTAGAGTGCCTTAAAGACCCGTTTGGAAAAACCAATAAAAAGAGGGAACTCACGACCCTCTTTTTTTGTGCTATAATATAGCATTAGGATCGCTTCTATTGGGTGTAACACACTATTCAGTACAATTCGTAAACTGTCACAAACAAGCACCATAGAGCAGTAAATAGGGTATAATACATGTATGGAAGGGATATGTGGTTCCTATGCCCCGATTAAGTTTGGGGGTTCAGGTG
>CEUX01010862.1_pt1 | contig 20918 bp, 27 predicted proteins | sample 531361 | NCBI WGS metagenome assembly CEUX01 (sample SAMEA2622736, study PRJEB7988) | marine metagenome | isolation source: saline water (ENVO:00002010), including
GTGGAATCTGGTGAGTCGCAAAATCTTCTCCTGTCAGGAGGAGCGGGTTGTGGTAAGACCACAATCGCAAAAGCACTCTGTAATGAACTAGACGCTGATTACATTATGATTAACTGTTCGGAAGATGGAAACATCGACACACTCCGAACCAAGATTCGCAACTTTGCCAGTTCGATTTCAATCTCTGGTGGAAAGAAGATTGTGATTCTTGACGAGTTTGACTACGCTAACGCACAGAGTATGCAACCCGCCCTTCGTGGTTTCATTGAAGAGTTCTCGAAGAACTGTAGGTTTATTCTGACCTGCAACTTCAAGAATCGCATCATCGAACCTATTCATTCTCGATGCACTTGTATCGAGTTCAAGATTCCCAACAAGTCAAAGCCCAAACTTGCGTCTGCTTTTCTTGAAAGATGCAAGGTTGTGTTGGACAACGAGGGTGTTGGATATGACGAGAAGGTTCTTGTTGAATTGATTCTCAAGCACTTCCCAGACTTCCGAAGAATCCTGAATGAGTTGCAACGATATTCTATTGCAGGAACAATCGACACTGGTATTCTTACTCAGATTGGCGAAATCAATACCAAGGATTTGATTACTCATATGAAAGAGAAGAACTTCACCGAGGTTCGCAAGTGGGTAGTTCAGAATCTAGACAATGACACGACTCGCCTTTTCCGTAGTCTCTACGATGGTTTCTATGATTGTCTTGCGCCGCAATCCATTCCTGTCGCTATTCTGATTCTTGCAGAATACCAGTACAAGGATGCGTTTGTAGCAGACAACGAAATCAACACGACCGCTTGTCTTGTACAATTAATGATGGAGTGTGAATTTAAATGACATACCGACCCCTTCCTCCCTGCTTAACAATTAAAGAATCTAGTGTAGATGGATTGGGCCTATTTGCAACGGAAGACATCGAGGAAGGGGTTAGTCTTGGGGTGTCACATATAAGCAATGTGAATTTTGAAAATGGATATGTCCGAACACCCCTTGGTGGTTTTGTCAATCACTCCAACGAACCTAACTGTGAATTTAAAAAAGAAGTTACATTCCCTCCTATTGCGAAGAACGGTTCGATTATTAGACTGTATACTCTGAGGGAAATATCTAAAGGTGAAGAATTGTTAACAAAATACTGGCTATACAGTATCGGAGAAAAAGAATGAGCAAAGGATTTAAACCAAGCAGGGGAAAGATTGCACTAAGACACATTGGTAATAGCGATGAATCAGAAAAAGGTGGAATCATTTATACCAAGAAGGAACACGCAATCTACGGAAAGGCTCAGGTTCTTTCAATCGGACACCCTGAAATTACAAATAACGGAAGAGTTTGTGATGTAGACTTTGAAGTTGGTGACTTTGTGATGTATAATAAACAAGAGGGTTGGGGGGAATACTCTGGTGTTCGACTCGTAAAACCATCGCAAATTATTGCAATTATTGACGAAGACACGGAGATAGGATGAAACTAGGTGATTATTTAACTTCGATAAACTATTCGAAGAAAAACCTATTAGACACCGAAGATGAAATGGTGGAGAAAAAATATACTCCCTTTATCATCAATCGGTGTTTATCCTATTTCCCCGACACAATTATGCAAGTGAACGAGGTGAACTTCTGGTGTGGTATGGACAAGAAGATGCATTACGATTATCTTCTCAATTCCACTCGAAAAAGAAAGCGTTTCAGTAAATGGCTTAAAGATGAAAAACCAGAAGACTTCGAAACTGTAAAAGAGTACTTTGGGTATTCGGATAAGAAAACTAAAGAAATAATGCCAATTATCAGCGAAGAAGACATCGAAAATATGAGAAAGGAGATGTTTACAGGCGGTAAAAAGTGAAAATATATAAATACTTCCGTGTTATTGTGACACTATCTATGATGGAGAGAATAATATGGAAGAAAGATATATTGACATAACTGTAGAGGATTTACTAGAAATTACTCTACCAAAAGAGGACGATTTCCTCAAAGTGAAAGAAACCCTAACAAGAATTGGCGTTTCATCTCGAAAAGAAAAAAAACTATGGCAGTCTTGTCACATCCTTCACAAAAGAGGCAAGTATTACATAGTACACTTCAAAGAACTTTTTGCCCTAGACGGATTACCAACTAACCTATCAGATGAAGATATTGGAAGGCGAAATACCATTGCAAATCTTCTAGAAGAATGGGAACTGTTGGAAGTTGTGGACACAGAAAAATCAGAAGACCCACTGACTCCAATAAGTAAAATTAAAATTTTACCTTATCGAGAAAAGGACGAATGGGAACTTTGCCCTAAATATCATATAGGTAAGAAAAAATGATTAAGCGAGATTTATATTATGATACCAAAAATAATCCACCAAATTTGGATTGGTGACCAATCTAAACGACCAAGTGAGATGATGAAAACCTGGCAGGATATGAATCCTGACTGGGAATATATGCTTTGGACGGATGACAATTTACCCCAAATAGCAAATAGAGTACAATTCGATGCTATGAAAGAACTGGCGGGAAAAGCAGATATACTTAGGTATGAACTGCTCCAAGAACACGGTGGTTTTTTCATTGATGCTGATTCGATATGTACGAAACCTCTTGACGATTTTTTCGTAGAGAATGATTCGTTTTGTTGTTGGGAAAATGAATATATTAGAACAGGATTAATGTGTAATGGTTATCTTGCGGCTTGCAAAGGTAATCAATTAATGGGACATTTACAAGCAAGAATTTCTATGATTCCAAAAGAAGTTTTGGAGTCTGCTCCAAAACTAACTGCTTGGCAAATTACTGGTCCTGGTCTTCTAACAGATACAGTTAAGAGAACCCAGTACAGCAAATTGAGAATATATCCCAGTCATTATTTCTTACCTAGACATTATAGTGGACTAGAAACAGAATTCAAGAATGAGCCATCTTATTCTGAGCAGTATTGGGGAAGCACTGAAACTATAAACGGGAAAGTTGGAATGACTTATGGAAGTTAAGTTAAGTGAAATTCGAACTAAAATAATTTCATTACCAACAGAAACCCAACGAAGAGAGAATATGAAAAGTTTACTAGATGGTGTCGAACACACTAACTATGAATTTTTTGATTCTATTAAAACACAACCATATTGGATTGGTTGTGGTCTTTCCCACAGAGAATGTTTGGCGTTTGAAGAAGCACCGTTGCTTACACTAGAAGATGATGTAGCAATAACCGAACACTATAGAGATGTTATTGATATTCCAGAAGAAGCAGATATTGTGTATTTGGGATGCTCTCATTGGGGAACTAAATCAGGAACATCTCAATTAAAGGGTGTTAATTACGAAAAGTACAATGAAGATTACTATCGGGTATCTCATATGGTTGGCGCTCACGCAATTCTGTATATGAACAATAAAGCCATTAAAGATTTTTCTGGTACTATCGTTCGTCAATTATTTGAAGTAGACAGACCTTTTGATGAAGTTTATGCTCGCTTACAGGAAAAGTATGTTATACTAACACCAATAAATCCATTCTATTATCAAAATTGTGAAAAGAATGAAGTTTATACACGACCACCGCTCCACGCAAAGTATATTGTGAATGGAGTTGAATATCAAGGAGACCCTTTATTATGAAACGAGTTGCAATGATTCCTGCTCGAATGGGAAGTAAAAGAGTAGCAAACAAAAATTTAAGACTAGTTGCAGGTAAACCACTAATTGCTTATATCATAGAAGCAGTTAAAAATTCTGGTAAATTTGATAAGATATACATCAATTCCGAATCCGATGTTTTTGAAGATATTGCAAAAACATATGGAGTTCATTTTTATAAAAGACCAGAAAAGTATGCAACCGATGAAGCAACAAACGATGACTTTTCGTATGACTTTATGAAGAATGTAGAACTAGATGTTTTATATCAGTTTCTTCCTACCTCTCCTTTTATTACTTCGTCAGATGTTGTTGAATTTGTGGAGAAGATGGAGTCAGGTAATTATGAAACTCTCATCTCTGTTACCAATGTTCAAATTGAATGTTTATATAAACAAAGTCCTTTAAATTTTAAACAGAAGAAACAATCTCCTCCTTCCCAATCACTAGAACCAGTCAAAGCATACGCTTGCGGAATGATGGCTTGGGAAAGAAAACGATACTTTGAAAATATGGAAAAGTATGGTTGTGCATATCACGGAGGGGATGGCAAGACAGGATTCTTTACTGTCGGTGGTTTTGCATCTGTTGACATTGATACGGTAGATGATTTTCTTCTTGCAGAAAGAATTATCGAAGCAATCAATTCTCCATATCTACAAGAACCACAATACTACAATCCCGACTTACACTCAGATGTAATTTCGGAAAGTGATGTTCCATACATCCTAAAAGAAGATGGTGTAGTGAAGGATGACTATGAACACGAAAACCAAGTAGTCACAAACATAGACGATGTGTTGAATGATGAAGAGGCTGGTTCTTGGATGCGAAGAATTGTAAACACTGAAAGCAATAGTTGTTGTTTAATTTCACAAAATCCAGGCGAAGGTAATCGAAGACACTATCATCCAAATTGGAACGAGTGGTGGTATATTGTTGATGGTGAATGGGACTTTGAACTCGAAGGAACAATTCATCGAGTAAAGAAAGGCGATATAGTTTTTATTCCCAAGAATCATTGGCACCAGATTACTTGTGTTGGTGATAAACCTGCAATTCGTTTAGCAGTGAGCAGAGGTGATGTAGCACATGTCTATAAAAACAGGTAGTATGAGTTTTTGGGACATCCGAATAGATTTCGATAAGAGTCACGGTAGTTATGTGTTTGATAAAAACACAAATCGATACTATCTTGACCTGTTCTCAATGTACTCTTCTCTACCTATTGGTTACAATCACCCTGTGTTTGATGATTCGTTTCACGAAGAAATGAAAAAGATATCAAACATAAAAGTAACAAACTGCGAATTCCAAACTGACTTGCACGACAAATTCTGCCAAGAGTTTTATGATTTTGCTGGTCTTAATTACTATGACTGTTTTCATTTTACTTGCACAGGTTCTCTTGCAGTGGAGTGTGCAGTTAAACTTGCTATGGATTATACCAAGAAAAAAAGAGTGGTTACTATAAAGAATAGTTTCCACGGGATTCATTCTTATGGAAACTTCACAACAGGAAGAGATTATTTTCCTGTAAGTGATAGACTTTCTGGTTATCCAGATTTAAACTGGCCTAAGATTGAAACAATAGAAGAACTACAAAAAGAAATTGATTCGGGAGACATCGCGGCCATTCTTGTTGAACCAATTCAAGCAACATTTGGAGACAATCACCTCGATAAGAAATTCTTAAGGAATGTTGCGTCTACTGCAAAGTTAAATAAAATCCCTCTTATATTTGATGAGATTCAAACTGGATTTGGAACTACGGGAAAACCTTGGTACTTTCAGTATCTTAACATCAAACCAGACATTGTTATATTTGGTAAGAAGAGTCAAGTGTCTGGAGTAATGACACGACCTGAATATTTCCACAAGAATGGAAATAGATTATCTGTTACTTTTGATGGCGACATTGTTGATATGCTTCGTTCAATTTATATTATGAAAGCATATAAAGAAGGAAACTTATTAGAAACTGCAAACTGGTTATCAAGAGGATTTGCTAGACAACTCCGTGAAATTGACGGAATAAATAATACTAGATGTGCAGGATGCTTGATTGGTTTTGATTTGGAAGATAGAGAAACAAGAGATTCTTTCGTTGAAAATATCAGAACAAATGGTATGATATGTAATCCAACAGGAGAAAAGTCTGTAAGACTAAGACCAAACTTAGCAGTCACATCAGATGAACTAGAAGAAGCCCTTAACATAATAAGGAAATCATTATGAAAAAGAAGACAGCATATATTATTGGAAACGGACCAAGTCTTGCGAATGAAAATATGTCATTACTAAAAGACAAGATTACAATGTCGTTTAATCGTGCCTTCATTGCATACGAAGATTGGGGATTTGACCCGACTTATTATCTTGCAATTGATGGAAACACAATGAGAGGAATGCACAAAGATGTCAATGAACTCATTGATAAGAGCAATATTGAAAGATTCTTTCTTCTTAATATAGAAGACAATCCTGCACACGGTTATGTTGATGAACTATTTACTAAAGCAGATAATGTTACATTTATTACTAATAGTGGCACACATGTAATTAATGACGGTACTCCTCCGTTCACACAAGCATACGAAATGGATAAAAATAATGTCGTCCTTCCAGTTGCTCCAAATTCAGGTATGACTGGACTTGCAATTCTAAGAATGTTAGGATACAACGAAATAGCCTTTATCGGTCAAGATGCAAGATATATCGATGATGCAATTTATAGAAATGGTTCGATAGAAAAAATTAGCAGAGAATATAGGTCTTCTGAAGATAATGACCAAAATCATTTTCGTTCAGATTATTTTGGGAAAGGTATGATTTTCGGTAAACCAAATCAAGATGATATTATTAATCTATGGTCAACCGCAAGTCCTTGGATTCACGAACAATCCGACTTTGATGTATATTCTTGTACGCCGGGTTCTAATTTGAATCCATATTACAGATATATACCACTCGAAGATTTTGTAGAGGGGAAACGAGAGTGTGAGATGCCAGCACACCCACAAATTAAAGAAATACTTCAGAATAAGGAGAACACCAATGAAGTGTCCGTTTGAAAATTTTTATGGTAAATTTGAAGCAATTGCAGATACTCCTGAATGGGCAAGGTTGCAAGAAGACTTCAATCAGAGTGAGTACATTTATGTTGTAGGTAATGGTGGTAATATGGCAGTCGCAAGTCACGCGGCGGCAGATGTTACTCGACTAACAGGAAAGAAAACTTTCTGCTTGGATAGCCAGTCTCTTATGACATCATTCGCAAATGATTTTGGTTATGACAATATCTTTGCAAGATGGTTAAATTTCTATGCAGTAGATACTGACAAGAAGTCTATGGTTCTTGGTTATTCTGGTTCTGGTAATTCCAAGAATGTTCTTGGTGCATTGGACTGGGCACACAACCAACATAACTTCTCTGCTCACCTCTTCTCTGGTGTGAAGTCTCTTGCTCTTTCCGAAGGTATTAATGAAATTGTTTGCGATATGCATTATTTCCACACACACGAAATTATGTCAGTTATGACTTTCTATGAATTAGTCTACGGAAGTGGTAACGAATGTCCCACAATCAAAGCAGAAGTAAATCGTAAATTTGGAACTATCAATACAGATGTATGATTTAGCAGGTAAGGTTGCACTAGTAACAGGAGCCACTAGGGGTATCGGTGCGGAAATTGCCAATACCCTTAGTGGTTACGGTGCTACTGTAATACGAACTGGAACAAAAGAATCAAAGGGAGATAATCTTTATCTTCCTGTTGACTTTTCTTCGAAAGAATCCGTACAATCATTTAAAGAAAAATTAAGCGATATTATTAGTGTACAGGGAATTGATATTTGTGTAAACAATGCAGGAATCAATAATATAAAACCATTTGAAGAATACACAGAAGAAGAATATGATTTGATGATGGATGTAAATCTAAAATCTGCATTTGCTGTTTCTCAACTGGTCGCTTCATCAATGAAGAAACGAGGAGAAGGAAAAATTGTAAATATCTCTTCGATATATGGAACAAAAACCAGAGAACATCGAAGTGTTTATACAATGACAAAATCTTCTTTAATTGGTATGACCAAAACTCTCGCATTAGAATTAGCACCGCATAACATATTGGTAAATTCTGTTTCGCCTGGTTTTATAAAAACAGATTTGACTCGAAAAGTTTTAGGTAAGGTAGGAATGAAAAGTGTAGAGAAAGCAGTTCCATTGAAAAGACTTGGACATCCATACGAGATAGCAAGATTGGTGGCATACTTATGCAGTCCATCAAACACATATATTACTGGTCAAGATATCACAATAGATGGAGGATTTAGTTGTGGATAATGAAAGAGGTGAATCGTGTTTGAAAATACATCCAAATTAGATTTTATTTGGGGAAACGGAGAAATACTAGGAATAAAATCCTCCAAAGGAAATTATTCAGTTTCTTTTTTAGATTCCCATTGGGGACTTGATAGATTCATTCGTGACCTAAATGCAGTTAGAAAAAAAGACCATCTTATTTTTATAGTAGACGAGTGTTTAAGAAAACATTTAGACTTACTCGGCAGACCTGCTCTTTACTTAGAAGCAAACGAAGAACAAAAGTCTTATGAAGGTGTAGGTAAAGTAATAGAAAAATTACTAGAAATGGGAGTAACGAAGGACACCCATATTGTTGCCATTGGTGGAGGTGTTATACAGGACACTGCTTCTTTTGTTGCTTCGATTCTTTTCCGTGGTATTAGTTGGTCGTATTATCCAACAACTCTTCTTGCACAGGGTGATAGTTGTATTGGTTCAAAGACTTCTATTAATTTTAAGAATTACAAAAACCAATTAGGAAACTTCTATCCACCAGAATCAGTTTGGATTCATACGAAGTTTTTAGAATCATTATCAGAACTTCAAATATATTCTGGTCTTGGGGAAATGTTACATTACTTCTTTGTGGCAAGTGAAGAGAGAGTAGAATTCTTTGTTGAGAATATAGACAACTTTATGAATCTAATTCGAAGTGCGTTGTATATAAAGAAAGCATATATTGAAATAGATGAGTTTGATAAAAAAGAAAGAAGAGTATTCAATTATGGTCACTCATTCGGACACGCATTAGAATCTGTATTGGATTATGAAATCCCGCACGGATTAGCAGTCTGTTATGGTATGGATATGGCAAATTATGTTTCTATGAAACTTGGTTATATCAACAAAGAACAGTATAATAAATACAATATAGTTCTTCAGAGAATATACTCTAAATATGAATTGCCAGATTTTGATATTGGTGAATTTGAGAAAGCACTGAAAAGAGATAAGAAAAACAAAGATGGCGAATATGGATTGATTCTAACTAAAGGTGCAGGTAATATGTTTTTAGATTATGTTAAAATGGACAGTAATATAATGGAGTGGGTTAATGATTGGAAAAGTTGAAACTGACTGGATAGAGCATCCTCTCGGAAACGGTTATAAAAAAGATTCAGTAATAGAAGAATTAGTAACAGATAAAACTATTGCTTATGTTGGTCCTGCTCCACAAATTGCAGAGTCGGGGTATGGTGAATATATTGATTCACATGACCTAGTTTTCAGAACAGGTGATTTCCTTAAGGGAGATAATATAGATGAAAACTACGGAAGCAGAACAGATGCACTGGTTCATAGTTACAATGAACACGATAGACCTTGTTTGTTTAGAGAAAGTCTAGAGGATATGAGAAAGTGCAAATGTCTTATCTGTTCTATGGTATCTCTAGACCACAGAGACATACAAAATGTATTTTTTGAAGATGTTGGTGTTCCGTACTATAATATGGAAGATGAAGTGTTTGAGGGAGAAAATGGATTAAGAAAATATCTTGATTGTCTTCCCAATACTGGATTTGTTGGTCTTCTTATGTTGTTGGAATATGACATTAAGAAAGTATTTGTTACTGGTATGACATTCTATGATATGGGTCAGTGGGTAAAATCATATCACGACAACTGGTATACGGAAGGTGCTTCTGCTTTGAAGTATAAGCACTTTGGTCTTAATGAAAGACACGACCTCCACAAACAACTACCACAGATAAAGCACTTCCAGAAAATCTACGAACGATATTCTGATAAGATTGAGTTGGATGAATATCTAACAGAAAATTTATGGACGGTTTAATATGATTTCTTGTTTATCTTTAGGACATCACGGTTATGTGGGGAATCAAATGTTTCAGTATGCATCTCTTATGGGAATTGCTGAACGAAACAAAATGGATTATAGTGTTCTTCCTGATTACTGGAAGCAAGGAAGTTTTACTCCTCATATATGGGAAGAGTTCAGTTTATCTGCAAAACGAACTCAAGACCACCCACTACATACAGCCAGAGAAATAAACCACTGTTACAATCCACAGTTTCAAAATTTAAGTCCGAATACAGATATTTTTGGTTATTTCCAAACAGAAAAATATTTTGAAAACATTAAAGAGAAGGTTCAAGAAGAATTTAAATTCAAAGAAGAAACCCTAAGAGAATGTGCTGAGTATATTTCTTCTGTACAAGAAGGAAAAGAATTAGTTGGTGTACATGTCCGAAGGGGTGACTATGTTGATTTGCCCGACTACCATCCAGTCTGCACAAAGGAATATTACGAAGAAGCAGTTAAAAGATTTCCAGACCATACTTTTATTGTAGTGTCCAACGACCACGATTGGTGTGAAGAAAATCTTGAAATGAATGTATTCAAGGGAAGTTCTGCTTTCGCAGATATGTGTATGTTAACTCTAACTCAACACAATATTATTGCCAACAGTTCCTTTAGTTGGTGGGGTGCTTGGTTAAATAGAAACCCCAACAAAAAAGTAATAGCACCAACGAGATGGTTCGGAACAGCACTTGAGGATAAAGATTTGTCAGACTTAATTCCAGAAGGTTGGGAAAGAATATGAAAACTGTTGTTGAGTTTTTAGGAGCAGACCCCTGTTGGACAGACCCTGGTCATGTGCAACCAAGTGAGGATTCAAAATGGATTCTTTCTGAAGATGGTATTGCAGACATTACAATATATGTTGACCACGCTATTCGTTCCGCTCCATCAAAAACCCAAAGCAGAAGATATGGTTGGTTATATGAACCTGCTAGTATTGTTGGTGGGTATAGCCATATTTACGAACAGCATCTTAATAATTTTGAATTGGTGTTTACACATAGTAGAAGTTTTGCAGAAGGAAAAGATAATGTTGTTCTAGTTCCGCCTGGATTTCCTTCTTGGATAAAGGATAGGAAGATTCATAAAAAGAATAAATTGATTTCTATGATTTCTACTAACAAACAATATTGCAAGGAACACGCCATTCGATACAAGTTGGCAAAGAACCTTGAACAGCATCCCGTGGTGGATGTGTTTGGTAGGGGGATAAAGGAAATTGAAAAGAAAGAAGACGGACTGAATGATTATGCATTTTCTATTGTCGTTGAGAATGACTGGTCAGATTTATTCTATACTGAAAAACTACAAGATTGTTTTCTAACTGGCACTGTTCCTATTTACTTGGGAAGCAAAGCAGTATCAGAAATATTTGACGAAGAAGGCATTATATTCCTCGACCACCACAATCCAGTTCTTAATTTACCAGAATATACAATGGAACTTTATGAATCAAAGAAAGATGCCATTCAGAATAATTTTAAACTTGCAAAAGAAAAAGAAATGAATATAATTAAAATGACAGACTTGTTTCTTGAGGAGTTTATATTATGAATATATTAGTAACGGGCGCAACTGGACTTCTAGGAAAGACCATTCAAAAGATGGAAAATAAATTTTGCTGTGGACAGTGTTCGGGTTGTCCGTGGAAAAACAAACCTTTCTATTATGCACCGTCTTCATCAGATTGTGACTTAACAGTATGGAAAGACACACAGGACTTAATTGATATGGTTCAGCCATCACATGTAGTTCATCTAGCGGGAGTAGTTGGTGGAATACAAGATAATGTAAATCGACCTTTTGAATTTAGTATAGACAATCTTCTAATGAATTCAAATATTACCGACATATGTGTAGAAAATAATATCCCATTAATTGTTGCTTCGTCTACTTGTGTATATCCCGCAGAAGTAAATAAATACCCACTAACCGAAGATATGGTAGACTCTGGTCCACCCGAAAAAACAAACTCTGCATATGCATATGCAAAAAGAGCAATGACACATTCTCTTCGTGCCGCACATAAACAATATGATTATAATTTTTCTGTTTTGTATTTTTCAAATCTATATGGTGAGTTTGACCATTTTGAAAACGAAAATAAGGCACATCTAGTTACTGCACTTATTAAGAAGTTCCACAAAGCAAAAGAGGAAGGGAAAGATAAAGTAACTTTACTTGGAACAGGAAAACCACTAAGACAATTTATGTACGCAGAAGACGCCGCAAAGATAATACAAAAAGTTTTGAAGATGGGTTGTTGGGGAGAATACAATGTAGCCACTCCAGAAAATCTTTCTGTTTCTGAAATTGCGACAATTGTTGCAGAAATTGTTGGATATAGTGGTGATATAGAATATAATGGTGAACTGGATGGAGTATACCGCAAGGATGCATCATCAGACAGACTCCTTGGTGTTATTGGTGAATATGAATTTACCAAACTAAAAGACGGTGTATATAAAACATATGAATCATTTTTGGAGAAACAGACATGTGGAAGTTAATGAGTGATGACGCTATCACGAAAGAAGAAAGAGAATTACTTTCAAATTTCATTTTGACTAGCGACAAACTAACACAGGGAAATAAAGTTCGTGAATTTGAACAAGCCTGGTCAGAGTGGTTGGGTTGTAAATATTCTGTGTTTGTAAACTCTGGCTCCTCTGCTAACTTGTTGTTGGTTCAAGCCGCACACGATTTATATAACGAAAGAAAGGGAGATTGGATTGCTCAGTCTATGACTTGGGCGACAAACATTGCTCCAATAATGCAACTAAAAGGTTGTTCTAGAAACTTACACTTAGTTGATATTAATCTCGAAAACCTTGGTCCAGATTTAAATCTTTTAGAACAATACATTTTAGACAATGACATTCAGTTCATTTTCCTCACACATCTATTGGGTATACCTGCATTTTCAGAAAGACTAATAGAAATCTGTAAAGAAAATGATGTTATGATATTTGAAGATTGTTGTGAATCACACGGTGCTAGTTGGCAAGGAAAGAAAGTCGGAACAATAGGAAAGGCTTCTACTTTCTCATTTTATTATGGACACCATATGACCACTATTGAGGGTGGAATGATATGTACCGATGACAAAGAATTCTATGAACGACTTCTTCTCCTTCGTTCACATGGACTGTTAAGAGAATTGCCAAAAGAGTCTCAAGAACAAAATAAAGTAGAGGGAGTAAATGAAAAGTTTACTTTCCTATGCCCTGGCTACAATGTAAGAAGCACAGAACTTAATGCAGTCTTGGGACTATCCCAAATCCAAAAAATGGATACAGTCGTTGAAAGAAGAAACGAAAACTTTATTCGATTCATCGAAAATCTAAACGGCAAGAATTTCCATATTAATTTCCCTACAAAGGGAGTGAGTTCCTTCGCCTTTCCTATTATATGTAAAGAAGAAGGAATGATAAATAAAGTAGAAACCGTCCTGAAAGAATTGGATATTGAATATCGTCCTCTTATTGCAGGTAATCTTTTTAATCACCCAATGTGTAAATCACTAAACTGTAAGATGTATGCTCCAAATTCGGAACACATTCATAACAACTCCTTTTATGTTGGAAACAGTGAATTTATTGACATAAATATGATAGACACATTAACAAACAAACTTAACGAATTATAAAAAGGAATTGTTATGAGTAAACCTACCGTTACATTGTGTATGATTGTCAAAGACGAAGAACATGTCATCAAAGAAACTCTAGAGTCAATGGTAGAAAACATTGACCGCTATGATATTACTGACACTGGTTCTACCGATAAGACAAAGGAAATAATCAAAGAATTTTTCGACGAGAAGGGAATTCCTGGCGAAATTTATGACCACGAATGGGATGGATTCGGAAAATCAAGAACCCAATCTCTACGCAATGCGGAAAAGGGTGGAGCAGATTATTGTTGGGTCATTGATGCTGACGATGTTTTTAAGGGGAAATTTAATTTCCCCGATGACTATCTTCTAGATGCATATGCACTTAGAATTAAGCGTGGTGATTTTACTTGGTGGAGAAATCAAATCTTTAAGATGGATGGAACTTGGGTATATACAGGAGTTCTTCACGAATATGCAGAAAATCCCACTAAGCAAGAAGATGGTAGTCTAAAGCAGGGAAGACTCGGCAGTGAAGGATACTATATTGATGCACGAACATTGGGTGCAAGAAACCTCAAGGAAGACGGAACAGCAGTTGACCCTGTTGAAAAGTATTCAAAGGATGCAGAAGTATTCCTTAGTTGTTTAACAAACGAAGATGACCCAAACTATGAACCAGACAACCCTCGTTATATTTTCTACTTAGCACAATCATACTTCGATTCAAAGCAATTTGCTGAAGCAAAAGAATGGTATATGAAGCGAGCAGAAGCAGGTGGATGGGAAGAAGAAGTTTTCTACTCTCTCTTCAGAACTGCAATTTGTAGTAGCATTCTTGGTGACCCTTGGGAAAAGACAATGCAATATTTCCTTTCTGCTTGGAACTACCGACCAGTTCGTGCAGAACCAATTTATCAGATTGCAAGAATCTATCGTCTTTCTGGACACCCAAGACTTGGTTACTTGTTCGCAAAGCAAGCACAGCAAATTCCATTCCCCGAACACGATATTTTGTTCATTGCAAATGAAGTTTGGGATTGGCAGATTCTTGATGAAATTGCTTCCACTGCTTTCTATGTTGGAGCATTCCAAGAGGGATATGATGCTTGTCTTCAATTGCTGAAGGAGAATAAATTCCCTGAAGGTGAAAGACAAAGAATTATGACCAATATGGAACAATACACTGTTAAACTTGCAGAGTTGCAACAAATGCACCAACAGCAAGTTGAACAAAATGCTCAACTTCAAGCACAAATTGATGCAAACCGCGAAGAAAGAATTGCAGAAGAAGCAAAAGCCAAAGCAGAAGAAAAGGCGACTCGCAAGAAAAATACAGAAGCAAGAAAAAAGAAATTCAAGAAGCGTAAAAAGCAAAAGGCATAAATAACATATGAAATCAGGAAAATACGACATATCCGTTGACCAAGGTTCTACCTTCATCTTTCACTTGACTTATCAAGACAGTGCAGGAACTGCTGTTGATTTGTCTAGTTACACTGCTCAAATGCAAGTGAGAAGGTCAACGATTGACCCAAGTCTAATACTGGATATTACTAGTGCTGGCGGTGTAACTGGTGGTGGAACAACTGGTGAATTCAGTTCACCAGAAACATCAGGATTCTGGACAGCGGCAACAGGTGGTTCTGCTGGTCTTGCTTCTAGCGGAATGACACTTAATGGTAGTAGTGCAGGTGTCGCCGGAACTACTGGTGGAATCTACATTATAGTAGACGCAGATACTATGAAAAATATTCCAACTGGCAAACACACATATGACTTAGAAATAACAACTGGAAGAACAGTTGATAAAATCCTAAGCGGTAGGTTTGAGGTTGAAGGAGAAGTGACAAGATGAAACTTCTTGTAAGCCAACCAAGACCACCAAAAGTTACGATAACTTCAAAGAATGTTATTGTAGTTAAACAAAAAAGTGATAGAATAGTAATTGTGAAAACTGTTTAAAATAAAAGGTATTTTATTATGATGAGATTAGAATGTTATCGCATTCACGATGATGTGACATTACCAAAAATTGCAACTTTAGGTTCTGCTTGTTTCGATGTTCACTCCTATCTGAAAAATGATAGAGGTGTGACTGTTTATGATATGAGCAATAAGAAAACTGAAAGATTGCCAGAGTATTACGACAAAGAACACGAACCTAAAATTCGTTTTCGGATTGAACCCGGCGATAGAGTTTTAATTCCAACAGGAATAATTTTTAGAATTCCTTTTGGTGTTTCTATGAGATTGCATCCTCGCTCAAGCACATCTCTGAAAAAAGGTTTGATTATGCCAAACGGTGAAGGAATTATTGATAGTGATTATCATCACGAAACATTTATTATGTTATACAATGCTTCAGCAGATACAGTTTATGTTGGAGATAATGAAAGAATTGCACAGGCTGAACTAGTGGAAGTTGAGCATTGTGATGTTTGGGAAACCTTTGAAAAGCCAGAACAAACTACCGAGCGTGTTGGTGGTTTCGGAAGCACAGGAGTTAAATAATGAATCGTAAAGAATTGTTCCAACACCACAAAAGTATTTGTGGCGAAGCACTTGGTATTATGGAAAAGAAAAACCACGACTATGCGGGAGAAGATGGCGATTCTCCGTTTGCAAACTTTACTCGTTCTGAGGATATGGGAATCTGTTCCACAGAACAAGGTTTCCTAGTTAGACTTTGTGATAAACTTTCACGCCTTTCTACATTCGCCAGTGCAGGTGAACTAAAGGTTGATAACGAAGGTTACCACGACGCCATTGTAGATATTATTAATTATTGTGTTCTTTTTGACGGATATGTTTCTTCCAGAAAAAAGTAGACAAGGGGAGTTTTTGTGGTATAATTTCTATATGAACTATGGAATACTTTATGTAATTATTATGTCGTGCCTCGGCATAGTCGCCACGCTCGAAGACCCGAAAGTTGATTCTCGTCATGTAGACCTGTTGGCGGCTATGTGCGAGGTCGAATCAAACTGCAAAACAGGTAAAATTGGAAAAGATAACGAAATCGGATGGTATCAAATTCTTCCAGACTTCTGGACAGATGCACTTGAACACGACCCAAGTATCGGTGGCGAATATGAAGATGTGGCAAAAGATAAAGAGTATGCAGAGAAAGTTATCCTTGCATATTGGGACAGGTATGCTACAGTAAAAAGACTTGGTAGGAAACCCACTGACGAAGACCGTGCAAGGATACACAATAAAGGTCCTAACGGATACAAGAAAGATTCCTCTATTGATTATTGGAACAAGGTGAAAGAAATTTTGGATGAGTGAATTCTATACGAATATTTCGATGCGGGGAAAATACATTCTCTATCGTGGAATCGATGAGGACGGTAACCGCATAAACAGAAAAGAAGAATTCAACCCTACCCTCTTTGTTCCCTCTCAGAACGAAACTGATTGGAGAACCTTGGAGGGTTTCTATGTTGAACCTTTGCGACCTGGCAATATTCCAGAGACACGGGATTTTATTAATCAATATAAAGATGTCCGTGGATTTGATGTTTACGGAAACACGGATTTTGTTTGCCAATATATCGCAGACAATTATCCCACAGAAGTTGACTACGACATATCGCAGATTGTTGTTGCAAACATAGACATCGAGACAGAATCTGAATACGGATTCCCGCAGATTGATAACCCACGCGAAAGAGTAAATGCTATATCCGTAGACTTCAATGGCACAATGCATGTGTTCGGTCTTGGTGAATTCAATCTCAGTGCTACGCAAGCAGATTATCAATACAAATATGAAAACGAAGAGGAATTACTTCGTGACTTTCTTGACCTTTGGGAAAAGGAATCACCAGACATTATTACTGGTTGGAATGTTCGCTTCTTTGATATTCCTTATCTTGTAAATCGTATTGCTACTATTGTTGGTGTTTCCGAGGCAAAGAGGTTGTCCCCTTGGAAGACAATGAAAGAACGCAAGGTAGAAAAATGGAATCGTGAAAACACTTGTTATGAACTTGGTGGTGTTGCGACTCTTGACTACTATGAACTATACAAAACATTTACTTATGTCAATCAGGCTTCTTATTCTCTAAATCATATTGCAGAGGTAGAACTTGGTGAGAAGAAGTTAGACTACTCTGAGTATGATTCGATGTCGGAATTCTACAAGAACGACTTCCAGAAGTTTATGGAATATAATGTTCTTGATACTCGACTGGTAATGAAACTTGAAGACAAGATGAAGTTACTTGAACTTGCCATATCCCTTGCGTATGCGGCAAAGGTAAACTTCACAGATGTGTTTGGTCAAGTACGAATGTGGGATTCAATCATCTACCATTATTTGAACGAACATAAAATTGCAATCCCACCGAAGAAAGGTTCAACCAAAGATGCACAATATGCGGGTGCGTATGTAAAAGACCCAATTGTTGGTATGCACGACTGGGTTGTTTCGTTCGACTTGAACAGTCTATATCCTCACTTGATTATGCAGTACAACATCAGCCCTGAGACAAAGGTACAACAAAACAAAGACTATTCAATTACTCCTAATTCTATTCTTGGTGGTAAGGATGTTGCACACGATGCTTATTCGGTGGCGGCGAACGGAACTTGCTACAGCAAAAAACATCAGGGGTTTCTTCCTTCCTTAATGGAGAAGTTGTATAAAGAACGCAAGATGTACAAGAAGAAGATGATTGAATGTCAGAAGCAGAAGCAAGAGATTCCAAAGATGAATATGCCTTCACTTGGAAGACACGCATTGGATTCTAAACTTTCAAAGGATATTGCAAAGTACAACAACTTTCAGTTGGTTCGTAAGATTCAATTGAACTCCGCTTATGGTGCGATTGGTAATGAATGGTTTCGTTACTTTGATGTTGATATGGCAGAAGCAATTACTCTGTCTGGACAGTTAAGTATTCGGTGGATTGCAGACCACCTTAACGATTTTTTGAACACGACAATTGGTACGAAGGATTATGATTATGTGGTTGCATCTGATACAGATAGCGTTTATTTGCGTCTTGGGAATCTGGTGGAAAAAGTATGTGGGGGTCGCTCCGAATCGGAGGTGGTTGAATTCCTCAACAAAGCATCAGAAGAAATAATTCTTCCATTCATCAAAAAGAAGTATGATGAACTTGCTTGTAAAATGAATGCATATGAGAATAAGATGGTGATGGACAGAGAGTGTATTGCATCAAAGGCGGTTTGGACTGCGAAGAAGAGATATATGATGCTCGTTCACGACTCCGAAGGTATTCGATACTCCAATCCAAAGATGAAGATTATGGGTATCGAAACGACTCGTAGTTCCACACCACAGGTTGTTCGTGATGCATTGACCGAAGCAATTCAGTTGATTCTCACATCAGACGAAGAAACTGTAATTAAATTCATCGATGACTTCAGGACACAGTTCAATGGATTTAGTCCAGAAGAGATTGCGTTTCCCCGAAGCGTGAACGGTATGAAGAAGTATATCGATAACTCTACCATCTACAAGAAGTCCACGCCGATTGCGGTGAAGGGTTCATTAATTTATAATCACTATGTCAAGCAATTTGGAGTGGGAGATAAACATAGAGAGATTGTAGATGGCGACAAGATTAAATTCCTGCACCTTATTAAACCAAATCCACTTGGTGGAATTGCAGGTACAGACCAAGTGGTTGCGTTTCCGAATGACCTCCCCAAAGAATTCAAGGTGGAGAAATTCATTGATTATGAAATGCAGTTCGAGAAGTCGTTCTTGGCACCACTCAGGAATATCCTTGATATCATAGGATGGCAGTGCGAAGAAGTTTCTTCTCTGGAAGGTTTTTTTGTATGATTGAAGAAAAGGCTAAGAGAATAATCATAAATATATTGGAAACCAAATTATCATCGATGCGTGAATCTTTGAAAAGATGCCAATCTGACAAAAATTGTAATTTGGAAACCTATGAAAAAATTGTTGATGAATGTCAACAAATAGAGTATGCTATATACGAAATGGAGAATGCAAAATGAGTTATATCAAAGGAACGCACCTTGAGGCGTTAATCGACCGCACGGTAGATGGTTGGGCTAAGATTCTTGGATTTAAAGAAGACAAACCTATGACCAAAAAGAAAGTAACCCGTAAGAAAAACAAAAAGAAGGTTAACAAATGAACATAAAAATTATCAAACTTAAAAACCAAGAAGAAATTCTATGTGAAGTAAAGAGTGAAACCGACACCGAATGCACTATCAAAAACCCTTGCATTCTTGTCCCTACACAGAAGCAAAGTATTGCAATGGCTCCTTGGTTGCCTTTTGCTAAAATAGACGATGGTTTGTCTATTCCCAAAGAGCATATTCTTTTCGTGGTTGATGTAATGGAAGAAATTAAAATGCAATATGAACAGCAATTTAATCCGATTGTTACACCCTCGAAGAAGTCTATCATTGCACCAAGTGGTCCTATTGGACTAGCAACATAAAACAAAGGATGGTTGTATATGCAAAACAATTTTTTAAAGAGTATAATAAAAGAGACAGGAAATAAATATGCGTCGATTGCGTCAGATGGCATTGATGGCTCTGATGTTAACGGTTGGGTTGATACAGGCAGTTTTTCTTTTAACGCCCTACTTAGTGGTTCTTTGTTTGGTGGTATACCTAATAATAAAATTACTGCCTTAGCAGGAGAATCAGCAACAGGAAAGACTTACTTTACTTTGGGAATTTGTGATAAATTCCTTCGGGACAATCCCGATGCAAATGTTCTGTATTTCGATACAGAATCAGCAGTAACTTCAGAAATGATTGCGGAGCGTGGCATTGACCCAAATCGAGTTGCTATTCTTCCTGTTTCGACAGTTGAAGAATTCCGACATCAAGCAATTAAAATTGTAGATGCATACTCGGAACTTGGAAAAGACCAAAAAACTCCAGTTGTTATTGTATTGGATTCGCTTGGTCAACTTTCAACCGCAAAAGAAATGCAAGATACCGCAGACGGAAAAGGAACGAGAGATATGACTCGCGCCCAAGTTATCAAAGCAACTTTCCGTGTGCTTACTCTTAAGTTAGGCGCCGCAGGTATTCCGTTGATTCTTACAAATCACACTTACGATGTGATTGGTTCAATGTTCCCGCAGAAAGAAATGAGTGGTGGTTCTGGTCTAAAGTATGCCGCATCTACTATCATTTATCTTTCAAAGAAGAAGGTAAAAGAAGGAACAGATATCATCGGAAACATCATTCACTGTAAGTTGTTCAAGAGCAGACTCACCAAGGAAAACTCTATGGTGGATGTAATGCTTAATTATGACCACGGACTCAATCCATATTATGGTCTTGTTGACATTGCAATCAAGTATGATATCTTTAAGAAAGTTTCAACTCGTATTGAACTTCCTGACGGAACAAAGGCTTACGAAAAGACTATTTACAAAGACCCTGAAAAGTACTTCACAGAAGAAGTTATGCAAAGACTCGAAGAGGCAGTTGCAAA
>CEUX01019470.1_pt1 | contig 20894 bp, 14 predicted proteins | sample 531361 | NCBI WGS metagenome assembly CEUX01 (sample SAMEA2622736, study PRJEB7988) | marine metagenome | isolation source: saline water (ENVO:00002010), including
GCAGTTGTATACCTTTACAGGTCCGTTTATGTACGCAGCGTTGAAGCTTCGTGGCGACTGCTCAAGCCTGATAGCCGTGCAGTTTTTAATAATTGGGTGAACTGCGGCTGAGTTGGACTGAACCCAAACCCCATATCGGACAAAGTCCTGAAAGAGGCATGACTCTATTGTTGCTGGGCCAAACGAGTAGAGCCCGTAGCACTCGGTGTCGTTTACCCAGTTGCCAGCAGAGTTCTTCTGCTGAATGAACCTGCATCGCTTGATCATCGTGCCAGTGCTCGCCCTGTCGATGCCTCCTAGCGTGGTCTTGAAGGTGCAGTTTGTCGCTATGACTGCCCTCCAGTTAGCTTCGAGGCAAGTGTCGTTGTTGGTGCCTCCGGTGTCTTGGTCCAGTGTGATGTCGCTGATGGTGAGAGTGTTGCTAATCGCCACAATCTCCCGAGCGGCGTTCTGCTTGATCACCACATCGGACGCGGTGCCCGTTGCTCCCACAATCGAGATCGCAGCGCCTGGGCTCACAGTTGCCGTCTCAACGTATGTCCCTGCGGCCACATTGACGGTGTCCCCTGCGCCCGCTACCGAGACGCCTTTGTCTACAGTGAGAAAGGGGTCGGCGGCACCGCCTGTGTTGGTGTCGCTGCCTGTTGTTGATACGTAGTACGTTGCCATCAGCTAGGTCCTGGCGGGGTGGGGGGTATGGGCTGCCCGTCAATCAAGGATATCCTCCCGTCAACGTAAGTGACCGTTTGGGTCACGTTTCCGTCCTCATCATACGAGGTGGTTGTGCCTGTTGATTCGCCCATGGCGTAAGTGCTCTCGCGCTGCACAGCCCCTGACTTGTAGTAGATTACGACCGTTCCGTTTGGTGTGCCGTCATCGGCAACCTCGCTTCGGCTCTTAACCTCTCCGGTGTCGTAGTAGAGTACTTGCTCGCTCATCCCTTCCACCGTGCCCGGGTTCCCCGGATGTCGTAGTGAACGAAGTTCTGTGAGGGGTAGGTGCCTATCCCTCCCTGAGGGATAGTACCATCAGCGATCAATTCCTCCAGAGCGGAGGCAACATCCTCAGGGGAGTGGCCCGACACGCGGCAGTCAGCTGCCGACGCAGTGAGGTGCTTTGACTTGGGCGTCCCACCGCAACGGGTGTTGTACTCCTTGGTGCGGTAGGCCGAGATGATGGTGATTGGAGAGCCAAGCTTGGCGCGCAGATGTTCAAGCGCCAGGCAGAGGGCCATGACGTTCCCACGGTAGCGAGCGGGGACCTCTGTGCCGTCCTTGCACTTGAACTCGCTCATCGAGAAGTGAGCTGTCGGCTTCATCTGCTTGTTACCTCCACGCTTTCTTGGACTCGTCTAGAAGGCCGCTGTCCCGCAGCCTTCGGAGCGAGTCGGCTTTGATCGTTGTTATGACGGCTTTGATAATGGCTTTGAGCTCGGCATGCCTCTTCGCTGCTTTTGCGTAGGCGTCCCTGGCCATCCGCGTCTCTGGCCGCACTCGCTCTCTGTCTGCCAGGACCAACTCCTCGAGTCGCCTTTTCAAGATCTTCGCATCGTCAGCAACAGGGGCAGCGATGCTGTCGTCCCAGTACTCTTGCAGGGTCTCGTAGTATTTAGGCGTCCGCTTGATAAGGTTCGTTCGCTTCCACCCAATTCCGGTGACCTCTCGCATGGCCCACTCAAGAAACTGTTTTTTCTCGCCGTCTATGGGCCGGGAGTCTATGTACCTGCTGGTGAGCGAAGAGGTCGGATCCATGCCGCCGATCACAACGTCTGCGAAGTTTGCATAGGTGCCGCCCATCATCATGATGGCGTACCTCTTGGCCACGTTCGACCAAGACACCGGCTTTCCTTGCTGCTCAGCTCTCATGGCGACGTTCATGATCTCAAGAAGTGGGTTGCCGGCCATGCCAATAAAGTCCAAGCCGTCCGAAAGAGTCATGCCCGTCTGCCCAGTGCCGTGCTCCATGAGCCACTTGCGCCTAAGCAGGATGTCTTTGGCCTCCTCCTCCGGCACGCCCTCAAGGTCCTTGAAGTCCTTCGCCTTCAGCTTTTTGATGGAGTCTTTTTTGCCTACCTCCCACAGGTCCTGGTGCTCATCTGTCCACGACTTCTCTCCCCACATGCTCAGTATGCGGTCCACGCTATACAGGCCCTGCTCTGCAGCTCTCATGGCCAAGCTAGATGCCGAGAACGGGTTGGCCTGGGTCAGCGGGTAACTTCGCAGCTGACCACGGTCGAGCGAGTTGATGATGGCGGCCTGCTCATGCTTGCCCCACCCTTGGACGTTCCGCATGTCACGCAACATGGTCTCGTCATACGGGGCGGTCTGCGACCCTTGGTCGATGACGTTTACAGCAGCTCCGACACCCGCCTGCCTGGCAAAGATAGAGCCCAAGATCTGCTTGTTGGTGGTGTAGACGTAAGGCGACGCGCTCATTGAGTGAGCGATAAGGCCCTTTTTGCCCAGCAGGGGGTTGTCCATCGCTGCGTTCAGCCAGGTGTAGAAGGGAGACGCAACAGCAGGAAGGACCGGGGTGGACCTAAGAATGCGAGCCCAGTCTGGGACATCGCTGAAGTTCACAAACAAGTTGTCGGCCACAAGCATCGAGGCCTGACCCTTGATGGCGTTCCATTGGTCGGCGTCAAGGATCTTGCCAGTAGGGACAAACTCCTTGCGCCAGCCCTTTAGGTTGCCAAGTTCGAGCCTGCCGTCCGACCTTTTCCTGACAGCGACCTTCTTGTTCTTGCCGACCATCAACTCAAGTTCATCGCCAGGGCGGAGCCAGTCCTCCCACTGCGAGATGATCTCCCAGGAATGAATCCCCTCGTCGATCTTAAAGGCGTCGTCGCTGAACTTGTATATCTCCTCGGCCTTACGCATAGGCAGGCCGAGAGCTCTCAGAGCCTTCGCAGTCGTAAAGCCGATCGCACCCGACTCCAGCAGATAGTCAGTGACGCCCTTGCTCCCCAAGCCACCCAACTCAACGTCAGTCATGTCCGGGCTGACCCTGTGACCCAGGTTGTCGAACATGGTCACGTCAGCTTCAGATAGGCTCTTGTCGCCCTTCTCCCACTTCTTGTACCGGACGAGGCGCTCTAGAAGCTTGGGCAACACAAGCGCAGACCCGCGCCTAATGGACTGAAGGAACACGTTGCTAAGGACGTTGTTCTTGAGCGTCGTCAGCTGCTGAGCTGTCATCCTCGACTTTGCAAACGTCGTCGCTCGCATCATGATGCTAGCCTGCTCGACGGCCTTGCGCGCCTTGCCAAAGTTGTTCAGGCCTGCGGCAAGGTTCTTTTGAATGTACACCGAGCCCGTCTTAAAGCCTCGAGGCGCTCCCGTTGTCTTGTCGAACCCGTGCGTGGGCACAGCTCTGACCTCAACCTCACGCCGAGCTCTCGGAAGACTCGTGACGACCGAGTCTTTTTGGAACCTCTCCGCGTCATACAGCGTATCGCCAGCCCTGATGATGTCCCTGGCTGCGTCGTACTTGGGGGTGTAGAGGTCTTCGTACCTCAGGATGCGGTCTCGTGCTTGCTTCGCGATCTCCACCACCTCGTCGGCAGTGTGCTTTTTGCCGGTCGCTTTTCTGACCTGGCTAACAAACCCATTGAGCGCCTTTGCATCGGTTGTGCCCTCTACGACAGCGAGGATCCCACCGATATCGCTCGGCCTGGCAAGCAGCATTGAGGGCAGAGAGCCTGAATCAATGAGCGTGGCGATGGCCCGCACAGCCTCTGTCTCAGGCACAGGCTTCGTCCTGCCGAGGGATTTAACAGTCTCCCAGCCTTTGTCGATCTCTTTGAGATACGCGCGCTGAGCTGTCTTCTCCGCCTCCCTGATGCCCATACGCATGGCTGTCTGGCGAATGCTCTCCGACATTACACGGCGAGAGAGGGGCGTGTCCTTCTTCATGACATCGCCCATGACCTCGCGCAGCGTAATCGGCTCAGCGCGCTTGCCCCCAGGCAGCATGATATTGAACGACAGGTCGTGAGGAAGCGCCGAACCGGGGGCCCCAGACTCAGGGGTCTTACGACCAACCATCTCGCTGAGCATCACGTAGACGTTCTTGGCCAACTGGTCGCGCTGAATTTTGGACATTTTGCCCCCAAGCCTCTCCGTGCGGCCAGCCACGATGTCGGAGACTTTGGCAGCCGCCTTCTGCCTGGCGGCGTCTGATCGCATAACCTCAAGAAGAGCATCGTCGATGCTCCTCCCAATGTTGGCGTCAATCTCTGCGCGAGCTCGAGCCCGGTCATTAGGAGTGTCAGCCAACTGGTTGACCACGTTTTCGATAACGCGGAGTGCGTTGGCGCTGTACTCAGGCAAAGGTGTAACAACGTCCTCACCAGCAACTCGCCTCTCAACGCCCAAGTACTGCCCCTCACCAAGGAACTGAGCCATAAGCTCCCGCTGCTCGTCTGGCGTCTTGTCCTTAATGGAGGCCTCGTACTTGCGGACCTCTTTCATGGAGGGGGTCTTGTAAAAGACCTTCTGAGTCTGAGGATCAATCGTCACGTCAGCCTTGTACACGGCGCTCGACACAGGAACGCGGTACGGCTTAACAGAACCCCTCACCCCGAAAGGGCTCCGGCTCGACTTCACCTTCTCAGCTGCCTCCGCTTCGGCCTCCTGGCGTAGCTTCTTCAGCTTGTCCCCAGACACCGCCATTCGCTGGCGCTGAGCAGGGTGAGTCTTGTTGATGACCTCAGTCAGCTCCTTCTTCCTGCTCACCTCAATGCTAGCAATGCCCTTGCCGGCTGCCTTCTTGGGCATGCCGCGATTTCTCACCCGGTTAAGAATGTCCTCCTTGAGAGCATCCTTCTCTCGGTTGATCTGGTCCCACAGGGCTGCGTCGTTTACGTCGAGCTCATGCGTGACCGCCCCCTCCTTCTTGGTCCCGGGCATCACCACGCTCTTGGTCAACTCACCGCCCTCTTGAAGGAACACTTCGATCTCTTCATCGACAACGTATGAGGTGCGATCAAAGTCATCGCCCAGTCGCTGGGCAACGCGCTCGCGCACGGCGTCTGGGATGTCCATCTCAGCGTGAGGCATAAGCTTGCTTTCGCGCAGCTTCTCCTCGTAAACCCTCTCGACCTCACGGTTGAAACGAGGGCCCTCTGACTCGAGAATTCCGTGCTCTGCATTGACTACTTTTTCGCGCTCACCAAGGCGAACGCCTCCCTCGCCGGCCTCGGCGGCAACGCGCTCTATGGCTGTCTGAAGCCGCCCTTGGCGCTCGCTGCTCCACTTGGCAATTTCGTCGTATGTGGCCGTCGCGTTCTTTTCTACGTTAGAGGCAGCGTCCACAAACTGCCTACGCAGCATGTTGTACACGTCCCCGACGGATGTTCCGCCCTTAGACCTCGGACTACCCCCGACCTGCGTCTTCCCTATCTGAACCCCAGGGACAACGGGCGCATCTCTCAAAGAGCGAGCGATGTCTGACCCCTCCTTCACGATCTTGTCTGCCGCCTGAAGCATGCCGTCAGGAAGCTCTACAGCTCCACGCCGCGCTGCGTTCAGAACGCCACTGGCAAAGGGGAGGATGTCTAGCAGGGCTGGAGGCCCCTCGGCCTGAATGGCATCAATAGGGTTCAGCGCAGTGAAGGCAAACCCGGCCATGGCTCCGTCGGTCAAGTTCATGCCCATGGCTTTGGCTGCAGCCCTGGTGGCTTGCAGCCGCTCCATATCGTTGAGGCCTCTCATGCCATCTTCTTCGCCAGGGTCTTCCAAGGACCCGCCGAAATAAATGGCCAGCTGCCCCAAGTCGCTGATGAGGTTCGCCGTTCCTTCTCGCCAGAACTTCAGCGTGTGCGTAGACAATAGAGCCGGGTCGTTCTCCAGCATCTTGTTGATGCTGGATGAGTACTCCTTATAGGCGCTCTTCAGAGACGAAGACCTGTCGTTGAACCGCGCCAAGTCTGCGCCCGCGATCGCGTCTGCATCCATGAGGTCATCAATTTTGACCTTGATGGTTTCTGGCTCACGACCAAAAGCCATACCGCTGTCGATCACAACGTCCACGGTCTCAGCATCAGGGTCAGCCGCTCTCGCCTGCTGAGCCTGTCTTCGTATCTTGGCGTGCTCTGCTCTCGCGAACTCGTCAACCAGGTCGGACAGGTCCTCGCCCACCTTGCCCAGAGAAGCCACAGCTCCCTCTGCTGCACCTGCGGCTCGCCCCCCTACCCTAAGGGCCCACTTCTTAGGAGTGACCACAGGCTTATCTTGCGCCTCTACGGCGGCTGACCAACTAGCCTGGGGAGTGGCCGCAGGGGCTTGCCCCGTCATTGTCTTGTAAAGCTGCTGCCCCAGCGGCAGGTAGCGCAGGGCCTCTGGAGCTCCACCGCCCCGGCTCTTGTCCATGGCCTGTTGGTAGCGAGGATCTGTCAACGGCGGCGGCTCAGGAGCCTGAGCGTCCTCAAGGGACCTCTGGCCCCAGCGAGCTAAAGCAGCCGCGCCCTGGCCTATGGGTGACCTAAGCGGGTCTCCATGTATCGCACGGGAAACGTCCTGAAAAACCTCAGGCAGCACAGCCGTAGCCACGTCGGGCGAATCATCGGGTGTCCCGCTAACCTTGCGGCGAAGCTGCTCTCTGTCCGGGCGCTCTACGCTAGACAGCGTAGCCTTAATCTCGTCAGCGCCAGCAGCGAGATTCACGTCCTCCTCAGAGACCTCAACATCTAGCAAGCTCCGAGAAGCGTTGGTTGGGTCAACGCCTGTCAGGTACTTAATACGACCACGGATGAACTCCATGTCGTGGCCCTGGTCGTGCAGGCTAAGGATGTGCTCTCTGACAGTAGGCATTGTCTAATGCTTCTGGGACGGAAGGGCGTCTTTAGCCTTTTGAATAGCTTTTTCAAGTAGGTTTGTCCCGCCCTCTACGGCGTCGGCGGCCACCTCCGCTTCCGCTTTGCTTTTAGCGTCATCCATTGAATCGGCCAAAGCCCTTATCTGGGGAGCAAGGCCCTTGTAGACCTTCAGGGCGTTAAACCGCTTCTCATCAGGCACGTTTTGGGTCTTCAAGATCTTGTTGTACTCCATGATGGCTGCAACAGCGGTGCTGAGTTGCTGTTTAGCAGCATTCAGAAGCACCTCCTCATCCACAATGTTGTCAATGGACTTACCCTGTGTCAGGAACTCGCTGAAAGACTTCATTGCGTTGGTCATGGCGCGCTCCGCTGTCCTGAGGCCGAACTTGGCGGTGGCGTCAATCTTATGCTCAATGCCATGCGCTTGGTCTGTCGAGGCGAGCAGTTGCCTAAATGCTTTCTTGTCCGTTTTGCCACTAAGACCCTCGAACACCGCTGCCCTTGTCTCGGCAGGGGAGAGGGCTTCCCACTCCGCAGGGAACATCCCTGTGACCCCAGCCGGACTCCCTTCCTGAATCCAGCTGGCGTGAGCCGCAAGCTGACGAAGTCTTTCCAGGTCGGCTTTGTCGACGTTGCCCTTAAGCTGATTAGCAGCTCGACTGAGCGCTCTGCCTGTCGCTTGGTCTTTTAGGTTGAGAATCTGCGCGACCTTCTGCGCGTAGCGGACCTCAAAGTCCTCGTCTTTCATGTAGATGTCCTGAAGCGTCTTCATGCGCTTTAGCTCATCCTGAGACCGGCGCTGCTTCTGGCCTTCCAAGAAGCTGCCAAGCAGCGTGCGTCTCGCCTCCGTAACCATGTCAGGCTTGGGGCCCCCGATGATGGAGGCGAGGTTGGTGCCTCCCAGGCTTGGGTCCATTTTCATCACTTCAGGCAGCCTGCTTGTGACGGCGTTGTACTCCTCAGGAGTGCGCGCGCCGTAGGCCAGCGAGTTGAGTTCTGCCAGCGTTCCGACAAACTCATCGCGCCCATACCCGGGCCGGGTAGCCGCCGTGCCAGCTTCTTCGCGAAGCCTATCCACGCCCGGGACGCCTTCGTAGCCCTTGATGGGAACGGTGCCTCCGCCAATCTCCACAGACTGATCTTCCCACCCCGGCGCAGGAGTGCGCGTCGCGCCAGGAGATGGGGCAGCGGGCACCTGCTCGCTCACTACAGCCTCTTCGAGGATGTCTATCGGCTGACTCTCGCGCTCCAATAGATCCGGGGCCGCTTTTTGGTACCTGATGTCTGGCGGAACAGCAAAGCCCACCTCCTCCATATCTAAGGCCAACTGTGGCGTGGGCGAGTCGGACCCCTGCGTGCGCGGGTCGAACCCCTTGGCCCTCTCGGCAGCAAACTGCATCGCCTGCTCGTTTTCAAACCTACGGCGATCGACCTCTGCCGCCATGTCAGCTCGACGCTTGTCTTCGGCAGCTTGCATGTCCGCCTTGTGCTGTGCGCGCTTCTCGGCCAGTGAGCTCTCACGCATTTCTTTTTGAATGCGCGAGGCCACAGAGCCGATAAGGCCCTCGTCCTTCATGACCGCTTCAGAAACCTGGAGCCATGCCAAAATATCCTGAGGGCTAACACCCCGGCGCTCACGCCTACGAGGAGCCCTGCCGACGTTCAGTGAGCCGCGCTGAGTCCAGCGGGGCCCCACATGAGACATGCTTCCTGGTTTAATCCGAGCCATGGGATCCCTCCTTAAAGGCCGAGACGCATGTAGATGTACTGCGCCGTCGCGTCGTCCCCTCCGGCCTTGAGCGTCTCTGCTCGAGCCATCAAAGCGCGACTAATGGCGTCCTTGTTCCAGCCTGCCGAGTGCATGTCCATAATCATTTGGTCAATAGCCGCCTGAGCCTCCATCGCCAAGTCGGTTGGCGTAGGGAGGGCTCGCCTCCTATCGGCCATCTCCATCGCGAGGGCAGCCTGCTCTCTCCCAGTCTGGGGCAGCTGAGAGGTCAACTGCTGAACACCGCTTCGGATGGCAGCGTTGCGAGCCCCTGTGCCCACGGGGGTGCCGCGCCCAGCCTGGAGCATCCCCTCGGCAATGTTCCGACGGGCCATCGCGGCGTCAGCAGCGATCCCCTGCTGAGCCTGGCGAAAAAGCTTATCCTCTTCCGCTCTCAGTACATCGAACGTTCGCGGTGCAATCTTGGCGGCATCAGGTCGGGCCTTCGCAGCGTAGTCTGATGCGTCTGGCTTTGGTCCCTCGAAAAACATTTCGGCTCTCCTACGTCAGATGCTTTTTGCAGATAAGGTACACCCAGTGGCCCCCGTAGCCACTGATATAATCGTCATCGTTTAGCGCCCCACCGTCGCCGGTCGTCTCAAGACCGCCTGAGTCTGAGATCTTCATCCTGACTTCGATGTACTGCTCCTGCCCCTTGCAGTTGGGAGCAGCTCCGTCCAGGTCCTGGCGGTCGTTTGCATAGGAGGTGCCCACCGCCGTCGGCGTCCAAGAGCGCCCTATGTACACAGGGTGGCCCTGAGAAAAGTACCCAGATCCACCCGACCCAACGAGGGGCACGTTGAGCAAGTCCCAGTCCCAAAACAAAGAGTTGCTTGGAGGGGGAGAAGCCGGAGCAGCGTCCAGCACAAGCGACCAGTTGCGACGACCGCTTCTGGTGTTAGACGACTTGATAGCGTCCACAAGCTTAAAGGGCCACGTCGTGCCACCCGCTGCGTTCCACCTGTCCATAGCTCCGCCACCTTGAGCAAACGGGTTCTTGGCAGAGAGGTACGCTACTTGGTCGTAGTCAAAGTGGTCGCTCTTCAATCCCGTCCCTATCCCAACACCTACCTCCACAAGGAAGTTAAGGCTCTGAGGCAAGGACTCATCACCCCCCGTATTCGCCGCGCCTGCCGCGTTCTTGAACACGTTCGACCAGTTCATCCAGTTGTATGCCAAAAAGGCGTGATGCACCGTCACAGGGTAGGATATGGGGATTATGCGCCTGTCCGCCAAGTAGCTTCCGCTCACGCCGTGTGTGACGTAGGGCTCCAAGGCCACTTCCCTGGCGGAGATCCCACCCCGACGCCTGTTACCAAAGAGAGGCACCGCAATGATCTCGTAAGCGGCGTCAGCCTCGAGCTCCTCGGTGGGACCCACTTCGCCAAAATTGTCGCGTCCACCAGTGAGGCCGTCAGACACAGCTTCGTCGATGACGCCCAAGTTTCGGCTAATCCCGTCCGCCGAGTCAGCCTCAATGGTGCTGTTTGCCCCCGGCGTGCCAATCGTCACCGTCACATCGGACAGGCCAGTTGCAGCTGCTACAACAGTCCTTGTCTGCCTGGCGTCGCCCTTGTTGGGCAAATTCTGCACGGTGGACGCCGTATCCCGGCTCAGCAGCTCGTGGGTAAACTTCATGCTGATGTTGAGGTTAACCAGAGCCACCTCTTCACCCGCCAGGTTAGGGAACGACAGGGTCAGCATGTAAGTCTGAAACCTGTCTATGGTCTTGTTGATGCCCTTGATGACGTAAGGGCCCTGTGCGCGCCAGTTCGCATGAACAATGTCAGCGGTGAAGATCTCATCCGCCTCAACGTCCTCGGCAGCAAACTTGGTGGTGGGGTTGAAATACAGCGGCTTCTTCTGGGAAAGGCCAAGCCTGATGTCCATCTTGGTCTGGACATCAAAGTCCATCTTCCCCTGGTCCGCGCCTACCCCCATCACGGACCCTTGGTAATTATCCACAATGGCGCAGGGCTCTGCCCTCTGGTCCATTGAGATAGACAGCTCCTGAAGAGTGACAGTCCTTGGCGCGTTGTCCCCCATGGAGCTCGGAAACACGCGGCCGTTCTGAGAGGTGACCGCAAACCGCTCTTGAACGGGAGGCATCGTAAACGGAATGGCGAAGTCCTTTCCGTAGGCAGCCACCGTGCCCGCAGCTCTAAACCTCGAGTCGATAAAAGGGATGGACAGGTTTACCCTGAACGGCGCTTGGTTACCGCTCACGTTGTCAGCATCAAACCCAGCGTTGTTGATCTGATGGCCAACACCAGGAGACGCAGTTGTCTTTATCGGGGCGTGGGTGTGCTCCGTCGTGAGCTTTGTCCCTCTCGCGAGACGCTTTCGGGTTACCTTGGCCACTACTCAAGACCCTCCAGAATCGTGGTCACCATGGTCACGTACTGCTTAGACCATGGCTGAAGCGCCCACCAACCGTGAGAGGTTGTCGCGGAGTACCTCGGAATGGTGACGATGACGCGAGCGGTGGAGTTCAAGTGCATGGGGATGTTCAGCTGCTCAAGCTGAACGGCAACGCCGCTGATGGCATTACTAGCCACAGCAGAGGGGTAGGATGGCGTCATGTCGTTGGTGGGGCTGGAACTCAACGTGATGCTGCTCATCATGTCGCGCTCTATTTTGAAGTCATACCGGTTGACCTCAAGAGCATCCCTGCCCCTGTCTCGAGGCGAGAGCAGGTCTGCCACCTGCACGCTTACAACAAGGTCCGTGTGCTCATCGCTCGCGTCGGCCCCGGCCTCATCGTAATCAGCGCCCCACACGTAAGGATCGGTGCCTCCGTAAGGGTTGGCCGCGTTCTCCTGGTCCAAGCAGAACATCAACTGCACAGCATCTAGGATGACCGGACGCCCAAAGAACAGCTCCGTAGTCCACGCATACTGCTCACCTAGAGGCCAGATAGGGGCGGCGGTCTTGTTGACGACTGCGGGGATCCTCGTGCCCTTGGTACGCAATGGGTTCAAAAACACGTCAGGAGTGCCCGTGCCTGACAACACGTCCGCAGCCGCGTTGTAGTTCCTAAGCCATGGCCAATGATGCGTGTTGGACGTGCTTAGTGTTGCCGTAGCGTTGCCGCCGCCGCCCGATATGGTGACCACGTCGCCTGCCGAGTAGCCACTACCTTGAGCGTTCACAAAAACGCGCGTCACCGCCCCAGCCAGCGTTTGAATATCCACCGTAAGGCCCGCACCACCCCCGCCCGTTGTCCCAACTCCGGTGGCGTCTGCGTACCCGGTCCCGGGAGCTGTCACAGACGCGACGAAGTCTGTCGAGTTCTCCTCAGGTTCCGGCTGCCACCCCCACACATACGAGCTAGGGACCAGCCGGCGCGTCAGATCTTTGGGCTCTAGACCATTGAACCGCTCAACAACATCCCCCATCGCTGAGTCGATACGAGACCCGTCAATGGTGGTATCTTTTGCGAACTGCTCGTCAGTAATCTCGCGTGTTTGTTTTTGATAAGCCATCAGATACAAGCCGTCGTCGTCGTGTTGGCCCCGTAAACATGCGTCGTCTTGTTGTAGCAGCCCACCAGCTGGACGTTCGCCGCAGCTCCTGCGTGGCTGAACAAGTCCCCCGATGCGCCCACGTTACCGCTGAATACGCACCCAACAAATATCGCCTTCGCTCCGTTTGCCACCTTAATGTAGGTCGGCTCGTCTGTGCTAGCTTTGGAGAAGGTGCAGCCACGGAACACCGCAACCGACGTCCCCCGTATGTCCACCATCTCGCCAGCGACCCCTTCGGTAGAGGCCGTGGTGAAGATGACATTGTTTACCTGGGCATCAGCATCTATGACGAGAGCCCGGGTCATGCGAACACCAGCAGGAACGCCCGTTATCTGAGTGTCCTGCTTGCCGAGGCGAGCTCCACCGTGCTCCCCGGCCGAAAGGGTGATGGCGTTGTTGGCCCCTCTCGGCTCCTCAAAGTCCGCAGGAGCTTCTTGAAGATTCAAAGACTCTACGAGTTGAGACAAGTCGTCCCGCACCTGGTGGTTGAACACCTCGATGCTTGACGGCCTACCCCGGAGGAGCTCTTCGATCCTCGGCATTAACGCCCCCTCCTTCTTCGACCGCCAACGAGGCGGAGGAGGGCCTGGGATGACTCAAGGATGAGGCGCTGAGCCCTGTTCTGCATGAAGCCAAAGAACATGTACGTAAAGTTCCGACCCTTCACGGACAGAGATGTCGCCATCGTGTCCACCTCTTGGTCGTCAATGATATAGGTGCCCTGTGCTGCGCCAATCAGCGTGGTGCTGCCCCACTTGTTGGCGGTGTCTCCAAACACCTTTTTGTGCAACGCGGACGAATCCAGAACACGGGTCCTGATCGTGTCTTCGCTCAGGCTCTCCTCGTACCCCGGGGTGTCTGCGGTGGCATCTACAGCCTGCATCACCCAGCCCTTGCCCTCGGAGGCAACGGCAATGTTGTACATGCCGTACCTCCAGACAGGCTGCAAGTAGTCGGCTGACGCCCCCTTCCCGTGGCTCAGCAGCTGAGTCCAGCAACCCCGAGCTTTGAACCCCTGCTCTCCAGATCCGATACGGGGGCTCTTATAGGCCCAGTCCACAGCCTGAGACACAGAGTCTTCTTTTCGCATCGAGGTGCTGGTCCACTGCTCCCAAGGGATGAAGCCACCGTTACTGTACGTGTAACCGCTGAAGTTGTGGACCCACGGATTGGTGCCCGAGCCCGTGTGGTTCGCCTCAAGATACCAGCCCATTGCGCTCACCTCTGTAGACGCGCTGGTTCTTCGCATCGGGATGTACATGAGGACAGTGCGGCGGTCGGCGTTCAAGCTCATTGATGGGGCGTGATACCACCCGTGTGCGCCAGCCGGCGTCCTGCCTACGCCGCTCCACTCAACCCTGAGCTCGTTGCCTGAGTTATCGGCAACGCCTGTGGCAGAGGCGTAAACGGCGACCTGTCTTGTGGAGACCATGGTCCCACCAGGAGTCGTATCAAAGTACCCGACCGCAGAAGCGATGCGCTCTGACGGCAGCAGGAAGTCTACTTTTGTGGACACCGACTGGTCTGTCCCGGTGACGACCGGCTTCCACTTGTTGTTGTCAAAGCGGACATGGATAGAGAAAGAGTCGATCTCGTTGGAGGCAAACACCGCGTTGATGGGCGTCACCAAAACCAAGGGGCACAGCCAGATGTCATCATCTGCAGTCGTGACGTACCCGTTGGGGAACGTGTAGGCCTTTTTGACTGGGATCCAAGGGTCGATGAAAAAGACAAAGTCATTGTTGGCCAGAGGTGGGCGCACCCTTGTGATGTACTTGCCAGCGATGACTCGGTCATCCTCGTCTCGGATAGACCTGTCAATCGCGCCACCGCGACCGTACCTCAACAAGTAGTAGCTTGAAGATCGCACGTCATCGTCTAGGTCAGTCGCAGCTCCACCGGCTGTCGTGTACACCTTGGCGGTGTCGGTGAAGTCCTGAACGTCTGTCGAGCCAACCAAGTAAACGTCATCCTGGCCCGATAGCAGCCACGGATGCGTGACAAACCCCTCCGGGTTGGTGGTGTCCTGGGAGATGCCAGGCAGCGACGCATCTGAACCGCCGACGTCTTGAACGTATACGCTCGAGGTATACGACCAGATGGACCACTTGTTCTCGCTCAAGCACAAGGTGAGGTTCTGGTCAGGAACCGTCACCAACAGTGCCCTTAGGTGAGCAGAGTACGACACGTTCACCCCCGACGGGTGAAACTGCATCGTCGTGTGAGGCTGCTGAGTCTGCATCTGGGTGTAGCCGCTGAACGCGAAGTACGAGGTGAGCGGGTTCGTTATGAAGTCCGTGAAGAACTTGTCGATGTCCCCACTCGCCAGCGTCACCCCCAGCTGCCCGTTGTAAACGTAGACTCCCGACGTGTCCGTGAAGAACAGGAGGTCGTCCGCCTTGGCCCATGCGTTGGGGCCCACACAGCCCACCGTGTCGCTCACCTGGAGTAGCCGACCTGCGGACACCACGGAGCCTGATGACGGGGTGTAGACGTAAGTTTCGTTTGTAGTCCATACCAGCAACTGTCCGTTGAACTCCGCTAGGGCGGAGATGGGGTAGTCAGACGGGATCGTGACGTAGTTGTCTGTGATGATCTCCGCGTATGCGTCTTCGTCCGAGAACAGAAGGACATGATCAGTGGCGTAGACGACGCGCCGGCCCAGACGGCCAACCACGTTTACCCTCCCAACCTCGTCAGGCCGGAAGTACTGAAAGCTATCCCCAGCTAGCGTGGTCGGAACAACCGTCCCCACCGGACGAACCAGGGAGCTCTCCCCGTAAGGGCGTGCCCACTCGTGCTGGTTTGTCGAGTCTACGAACTTCCGGTTGGGGTGCCGGAAGATAGAGGGCACATACGCCCAGACGCCCGTCTTCGATGAGCCAAAAAACAGGATGTCCGTGTCAGTGTTGAGCGCCATCTCTACAAAGTAGAAGTACTCGTCGTCACTTGCGTGTACCCACCGCTGGTTGTCGGTGTTGATGTCCGTCTCGTAGTGGGCATGCCAAGAGTCGTCTTCCTCGTGGTCGCCGCTAAGCTGAGACGTGTGAAGGTAGAGAGGCTCCTCCCACCTCGTATCGGTCGTCACGTCGTAGATGCTGACCATGTACAGAGGCACATGAGCTGCGCCGTCAATGTTGTTCGTCGTCAGGTTTCGAGCAAAGAACACGCTGACGATCTGGTCATGGCCAAACGAGGTGTGGATAAGCCTTGAGCCCAGATGCTTCTGGTAGTTCCAATCCATGAACCCACGGGAAGGGTTCAGGGACATCGTGGTGTCCAGCTGCGTTACCTGACCGAACCCTCGACGCACCTCCCAGGAGGAATGCCGGTGGAGCATGTTCAGCGCAAAAGGACCACTGCTAGGGCTGACGCTTACCGTCCCCTGCTCAAGAAGCTCGACCTCTTGGCCGCCAACAGCCACGACTAGGACCCGAGCTCGTAGCCGTTGTACACGCGCTGGACGTACTGTGAGCCGTCTTGCTCTCTCGACGTAAGGTAACGAACGAGGTCTCTTTGCCTGATGTCGAGCTGCCCAAGCAGAGACTCATTCACGGCGTTGTCCATGATGAAGTACTGCTTGCTGGCTATCAAAGCGATGAGGTCATGGAACATCGTCAAGTTGTCGATGAAGTCAGTCCCCGACGACCAGTCAACGTAGCCGACCGTCGCAGCGGCTGCGCCGGCAGCGATGGGCTCAGGGAAATACCTCAGAGTGAGGTCGCCGGAGCGGCGCTCCGAGAAGCGCATGACAGTCCCGTCAAGATAGTAGCCGCCTGAGATCTGAGACAGCGCCTGGGGGCCCGTTACGGGCTCCATAGGCGTGTTGATCATGTTGTTCGACACGCTGTACAGACCGACGATCTTCATCAAGCGCGGGTGCGTCAGGTTCGCATCAGCCCCAAAGACCCTCACCGCACTCGCCGCATCACCCAGATCATAGGTCGCCTGCGTGCTCAGGGTGATGGTCACCTCCGCAGAATAGACCGTGTTGTCGTACTCCATGACCATCCAGCGAAACTCGCTGTAGGCAGCTTGGAGCATCGAGACAATCATGGCGTCAGTGACGAACGTCTGGTCAGGCTCGTCGATGTACTGACGAAACAGCGTCGTGACCTCAGAGACAATCATCAGAGACCTCCACGGCCAGCCAGCAGAGCCTCACCTCGACCCGACTCTATGACCTCGGCTTCAGAGAACGAGCCCCCAGGCTGGGCCGTCGGGGCCATGCCTGGCAGTGGCGAACCGTCCTGCATCCCAGGCATACCCGGCATCGCTAACCCAGGAGGCGCCCCCTGTGGAGGTGCGATGTTTCGCGGGAACACCTCCTGGGTTGCGAGCATCTGGGCGTAGGCCTCGTCGGGCAGGTAGGCGCTCTCGATGGCCACCAAGACGCCACGGATGTAATCCTGGGTCTCGTCGTCAAGCGTGTAGAACTCAGAGCCTTGGATATACTCACTGAACACTTCAGCGAACGCCTCGAGGTCGTCTGACTTGAACATCTCGATCTCGCCACCAAGCTTCGCAGCCTCAAGCATGTCCTTGGCATGAGCCAAAGCGCTGACCTTCTTGGACACAAAGCTGTTGCCCGTCCTGAACGACAGCTCGTTGAGCGCCTCCCCGGGAGGAATAAGACCCAGCTGAAGGAGCTCCATAACCTTGGCATCTCGGTCTTGGGCCTCGTCTCTAAAGAGAGACCCGGCCTCGATGAAGACCTCAGGGTCTTCGCTGAGATTGGTGCTATGAATGGCGTTGAAGGTGACACGGCCCGAGTCATCGAGCATGCGGATCATCTTCTCTTCCGTGTAGTACTTCTGCATGAGCATGAGTGCCGACTTCGCCATAGCCGCCACTGCCTGCTCAATGTAGTACTGAGTTCCTTCAAGCTGGGAAGTGTCGTAGGCAGCCAGGGTCTCCATAGCTTTACCGCTAGTGACACCAACCGCCCGCTTACCCAGAGAGACGGAGTGCAAGCCGGCCACGTCCCCCATCTCCGACTGAAGGCGCGTCATGTTGTGAATGACGTACTCAGGGATGGGGGCAGGGGCAATCTGCTGCGGGGCTCCGCCTGCTGGGTTGTAGTAGATCTTCTCACCAGGACGACTTGTGATCGCACTGTTGGAAACGCCAGAGGTCTTGGGCACCAGCCACTTCGGGTTCCCCATCAGCTCCACGTTGTGCATCAACTGGCTTCTGGACTTGTTGTAGTACAGCTGAATGTCCAAGAGCGGAGCGATGAGGCTCAGACCCCAAAGACGCCTGGGGATGACCGAGTACCTGATGATCTCCACAGGGAAGCCATCACTGGTGTGCTTGTCCGTGTACAGCCACCCAGACTCGGTGCCGATACCGTGACGGCCATCACGCCAGTAGAACTCGTAGACCTCAATGCGGTCGGGAGGCATTGTCCCTGAGTCAATAGGGGCCGCCCCGCTGTTGTTGGGCTGAGACGAAACCGGCGTAGAATCGATGAGTTCTGTCTTGTCGGGGTACGCCTCTTTGAGGTCGTGGCGTGTGTGGTACGAGCGAAGAGCTACCCACGACGAATCGTCAGGAGAGCGAACGCCCTTTTCAAAAAAGATGTCGTAAGCCCCAAAGGCCTCCAGCTTCACGTTCTTGTCGCCGGGGTCGTAGTAGGGGTGAAGAGCTACGGTGCCCGTGGTGAGCAGCCACTCAAGAGCTTCGGTCAGCGTGTCTTTGACCCTCTGGCTCTGCCAGAAGTACTTCAAGGCAGCCTCTGACGACTTGGCCTTGATGATGTCGTCATAAGACGGAGACGCCGGCAGGACTACGCACGATGGGTAGGCCAGCGCCAGGCGAGCCAAGACGTTCCTGTACACGTTGAGCAGCAGGTTGATGGTGACTTTGTACCCAGCGCTCGAGCCCCTCGACTCAACAAAGCGGTCTACGCGCCGGTCAAAGTCCAGCCACTGACGCCCCTCAAGAAACATCAGGGAGATGTCCCACACCTTCTGATCAGGGCGCTTGCCCTCCATGGACTTGTCGATCAAGCCACGGATCTGAGTAGGAAACTTGAGTTCCATCTACTGCCCCCCGGTGTAGCGACCATACCACCTATCCCAAGAATCCCTGCCCCGAGAGGTGCGTAGCGCAGCTTGAAGAGCATCGGGCATGTCAGAGTACGCCTTCCACTTGTCAGGGTCGCTGACGATGTCGTCCATCAGGTCGAGGTAGTCGTTCTCGTCAGCAGCCCCCATTGCTGCAGTAGATATGCTTGACACGTCTTGGACAGCAGCGCCGGGAGTGTCGTAGCCAAGAGAGCCTCCGCTAGCAGCTCGGCCAATCTGGCCCCCAACAGCGCTGCCAGCGGCCCCCAGGACAGGAGCGGCTGGCGCTAGCGGCGGGATAAGACCAAGAGCCATCCCCGCCAAGCCGCCTACGGCAGAGCCAATCTGCTGGCCCTCCTGCACGTCACGCTGCTCTTGTGCAACTTCCCGTTGCCGGCGAGCTCTCGCTTCAGCTGCGGCTTGAGTAAGGTCACGATCTCTCCTGTCCCACCAAGCCATCAGTAAAGCTCCTCGTCTCTCATGAGGTCTGCCATAAAGCTTGTCGGAGCTATCTCCGGCTCGCTTTGGCGCTCAAGGTCGATCTGCTCGCGCTTTACGCGCAAATACAACCACCAGTTCAGCAGGACTAGAAAAGAGGCGCTCACCACCAAGTTGATGATGATGAGCGCCTCTTTCATTCCTACACCTCCACGCCAGGACTAGGCCGGGTAGTTGATACCCACCAAGATCGCGTTGGCGTTGGGCCGCGTGCAGACGAGGTTGTAGTACCAGCGGTAGAAGCCGGTCCACTCGTCCGTCGTGCCGGTGCGACGCAGCGACGAGCCGTCGAGGTCCGCGAAGTCGCCACCCTGCAGCTCGGCCACCTTCCACGAGTCGGTCTCGAGGAAGACCATCATGCCGCGAGGGACGTGGCGGGCGAACTTGAGGGGGACGTTGGCGAACGACAGGTCGAGGAAGCCGGGGTCACCCTTGGTCGCCGCTCCACGGGTGTCCGTGTAGAGGTTACCAGCCGCCGCCATCATCGCCACGTACTGGGCGCGCATGGTGGGGTTGCACAGGATGATGTTGGGCTCCTTGCCAGACAACAGCGCTACCTCATCGAACACCTGCTGGATCCGCTCAACACTGAGAGGGGCCCGGTTGGCGTTGGGCAACCCAGTGTTGGTCGGGTCACAGGTGATGACCAGAGGCTGGCACGCCGGGGTTCCGTTGGCCCCAGCAACACCAGCGTTGGTGCCACCCTTGTCAACGCCAAACGGGTTGCGCTCAGACATGTTGGCGAAGACGCCGCGAGGCTGATTCTGCGATGCCGTCAACTGGGTTCCCGCGCCAGCGTCGGTCAGGTACACCGGGTAGCCGTACCCCTGCGAGACAGCCGTAGCGCCACCAGCCAGCGAAGCTGTCGTATCGAGAGCGGCGAGGGTGATAGTTCCCCCGGCCTCATCGACAGCCGTACACGCGACACCAGCAGTCACATTGTCGAGGAAGAAGGCGTTGCTCGAGGTCGTGCCGTCGCTCTGGAAGCCGGGCAGGTCCATACGCCCGATAGACACATTCGTCATTCCGGCTGTCCGTGCCGCAGCCAGCTTGCCGTAGTCTCCATCGAAAGCCCAAGCAGCCGGAGCTGCAGCGGCGACGTTGGCGTTCAGGTAGCCAATGCAAGAACCGCCAGAAACGAAGTGCTGGTCAGCGGCGTTCTTCACGTCGTCCACCAAGCGCGTCATCTCGGCTTCCATCCAGCCGATGAACGCTCCCTTGCCCCCAGACTTGGCCGACGCGATGGCGGGGCCGGAGATCTGGAAGTGGCCGTACAGGAAGTGGGCGCGCACGGTGAGGTGCTTCCACTCCTGCTGACCAGCGGTGCCGAACGTGGCACCCTCGGCCAGGAACTCCACCCCGGTGTTCCGACCCGTGTGGATCGGGATGTAGCAGAGGCGTCCGTTCCAATCGACAGTGGCCTTCTCGAACAACTGAAGAACCATCACTTCCTGGTTCAGCTGCTCACGCACCGGGCCCAAGTACCAGGCCTTAAGAATTGAGGCAAGCGAGCCTGTGCTCGTCCAATCTACGTAATTACCAAGATCTGCAGCCATGACGGCGTACTCCTATTAAGCGAAGGGGTTGTGGTCCTTGAGGAACTCGCGAAAAAGCGCGCTCCCCTCTTTCACCGTCTTCGGCTTCCGGTCGCCCATAAACTCAGAGACAGACGCGCTGCCACTTTTGCTTGGGCGAGGGGGAGCCTTCGGTGCAGCCGCTTCGGAGACTGGCAGCTCTTGGCCCGCTTCTTTTTGGAAGCGAGCAATGGCTGCCTCCTCAATGCCTGCGATCCAACTACTGTACTGCTCCGCAGCTTCAATGGCTGTCCTCGACGGATCTTCGCTGATGCTCTTCAGAATCGCATCCCGGTCCACACCAGGATACGCCTGCTGAGCTTCAGCAACTTCGCGCTCAAGAGTCATTCTCTGAAGCGCGACCTCTTGGGCCTCAAGACGAGACTTCAACTGGGAATATCGCGGGTCATCCGGTTGAGCTCCCTGCTCCCCGGACAACGACGAAAGCCAGTCATCTTCCTCGCTCTTGGCTTGCACCTGAGGCTCAGAGGCACGCTGGATCGTAAGCCGCTGGAGCATATCGCGCTCCTTCTCGATCTCCGCCATCTTCTCCCGATACGACTCAAGCTCATCTCTGTGCTTGTTGCGCGCATCAAGAACCTGGCGGAAACGGCTGTACGGTACTCGGTGACCTTCCTCGAC
>CEUX01104736.1_pt1 | contig 20834 bp, 27 predicted proteins | sample 531361 | NCBI WGS metagenome assembly CEUX01 (sample SAMEA2622736, study PRJEB7988) | marine metagenome | isolation source: saline water (ENVO:00002010), including
CTCCTTATATATCTTCTTCGGGTGGGTATGGCCCACACATTCCAAACTTGAATTGACTTTTAGTTGACATAACCGTATAATCGATTACATAATCTCCAATTGTTAGTGGAAGAGGGCCACTCTTTTTGTGCCGGTTTGCTAGTTCTTTTTGGCATTCTTTAGGACTAATGCCACCAAATGAGAGTTTTCCATTTCTTGTTTGCTCTATCATCTGTGAGAATTGATACATGGTGCCAAAATTTATTTTAATAAACATCATTAGCGCGTACATCTCACATGCTGCATCTCCAATACACTCAACACCTGTGTGATTAATGCCATACTCTTTCATTTCTTTGTTTGGAAAATATTTTTCTATATCATCAAACTCGAAAGATCCAAAACCAAATCTAATGTTTCCAAATTGTGATGGCATACCGTTTTTTATGATTGCACGATACTTGGGTGATATGTTTCTTCGTGGACCGCTTCCTAGCCCATTCCACCACAACTCCCAATATTTTTTCTGCTTTGAAAACTTGATGGGAGATGGTGGGAAATTTACAACCTCATTTTTAATAGTTCCGTCTTTTACCTGGACAACATCTTTTCTTATTTCATTGTTCAAAAACAACCTTGTATTTCCATTGGGCATTCCCGGAAAACCTTCAGCATTATCTAATATAAAATTTTCCAATATAATGAAATCATCACTTCCAACTGTGGTCCAACTATCAGGGATTCCTTTGTAGATGGATTTATTGGGGGGTTTGGGGGATTGCACAAACTCTACGTTTAATCTGGGGTCCAGCGGGTCCAATCCGAAACCTGGGGCCGCTAATCCGGTGCGGTTTGGGTCGGATGGGCCTCGTTGTTGAACAACCGAAGATGTCGATTTTGGCGCATTATAGTTATTAATGGCTTCTGCTGCTTGGGCTGCAACCTCTGCCAATTGTTGACCTTTATATTGCACTGGTGGTGTTGTCTGTTGTTTTGTAACCCTCTTTCTGGGTTTTCGATAATTAAATCGTGGTCTTCTTCGTTTTTTGGGTTTAGGTAGGGCTATAGGAGGTGCTTCAAGGGCAAAGCCAACATAAATACCAAAGTTTTGGGATTCATCTCCATCTACGGTTCTCTGAACCCTAATAATATCACCAACATGCGGCTTCTTGAGGTCTTCACGTAGCGGATAATATTTAGGGTGCATTGCAATCTTCTGGGCGGATTTGGGGTCATCAAGGTCGCAGGGATCTGGTAAAAACACATCTGGGTTCTTTCTCGGGTCTGGTGGACCCTCATTTAAACTATTTTGCGTAGCTTCAGATAAAATTCTAGCCCTTATTTGATACTTTGCTTTGTAAAAAAACTCAGGCTTAATTTCTTTAGATTTGTCATTTTCTTGCGCAGCTATATCACTTTGCCTTTGTTCTTCTTGAGATTCTCCATCAAGATCAGTAACTTCTAACACCCTAGCCACATAATCATAAGAGCCGAAACTCAATCCAAATTTTTTAAGATTTTGTGATTTTGCCCATTCGCCATTTAAAACATCTAAGAACTCTTTAATATCACTCATCAGTCATCACCGCTATTTTGAAACTGATTGAAAATTTCATCTCTTTCTTCTTCTGAAAGATTACTATCTTCTTTTTGGCTTTTCTGTTTCAAAGAAGCGATTTTAACTAATTGTTCGTTTGATCGTTGAAGAGTTTCAACATATTTGGCAGCAGTGATGCCAACTTCTTTATGCCGGTGTTCGTCGCTGGATAAATATTTTATGAGATCGTTTAGAAGCTGTTTAGTCTGTTCTCGATCATCCCTTATATTCCCAATAGCCTCTTCGGTTAATGACTCAAAATCTTTTTTCATTCGTTCCACTTCTTCTTGAAATTACCATATTCAAACCTAAAACGGTGGAGATTGTTTAAAACCTGTTTTGTGTTTAGATTCGTAATCTCTCTAATATACAAGTAAATAGCTTTCTTGTTAAAAATTTCAATGGAGTCGGCATCACGAAATAGTATCTTTATAGCTTCTAATACTTTTTTTTCATTATCTTTAAGATTTTGTTTTTCCCACTTACTAATTTGCATCCATAAATGCTCCATAAACTCTTTTCTTTCTCTTTCGTAATCATATTGATTATAGATTGCAAGTTTGTCCATCTCTACTCGTTTAGAGATTTCTTCATAACCGGCTTCTCGTTTTAATTGAATAGCAGTTTTTTTAACTTTCGCAATAAACCAATTTTTTGTAATCACACTAAAATAAGAAAATGCCTTAGAGCCTTTACTAGGATCAAAGTTACTTAAAATAGTAATAAGATGAATCTCGCACTCATCCTTCAATGAGTCAACATTTGGCAAGTTGGTGAACTTATAAGTAAAAACAATCTTGTTGATCATTTCCAAAAACGCTGGGCGTATTATATCCCTATAAAGTTCATTGCGTTCTTTTTGAGTTGTGCATTTTTGATATTCGAGAATTGCATTCTCGTGAACCTTGGTAAAATATTGATTACTACCTTTCTTGCGGCGTTTCCTCTTCATAAGAGTCCTCCGTTTCTTCTGTGGCTGCCGCTAATTGCTCCAATAAATCTGGTTGTGTAAAGGAATATACATCCTCATACTTTCTCAGGTTGTCAATCATGTCATTTGAATGGTCTAATAAACTTTTTAACGTATCATCACCATAAAACACGGGCATTTCATAGACTGATTCTATGTGTTCTTTATAGGCATCCATTCTTGTGAATAATGCCGATAGTTCTTCAGCAGCATTAAATACTCGCACAAGCACACGCCTAGAATACAAAAATAAAATCACATTAAGTGCTATTGAGGCAGCGGTTAAAAATATCAACACTACGGTAAATGTATCAATCATTGTTAGTATACTCCCGACTTTTTAGTCTAGCTTGTTCCAGTTTCAATTCTTCTTTTGCCTCTTCTATAGTTGCCTTTACAACCTTTCCAGGTTTGGAATTTGTATGTAATTCCACGACTTTTTTATTTAAAAAAAACCCAGCAGGCTTTCTCTCCAGCTCTCCCTCAACATTACAAATTTCACATATTTTATGTACTTTTGATAGAGAGTGTCTTATTTCGTAAGATTGGTCACAAGAGTGGCAGTAATAAACATACTTAGGCATTAAGCAAGTTCATTTACTGCTGGTTCTTGTACGTGAAATGATGGTGGGTTCTCTACAACCAATCCTTCGTCAGCAACAATAAAATCAAACTCCTTTAAGATTTCTGTAATATCTGATTGCTCTAGCAAACACTTTTGAAGAGCCATCATTAGGGCTCCTACAGCTTGATTTGATAATTTATGTTTCATTTTTACTCCTTTTCACTTGCATAATCTGCCTCATACATGAGTTTGCAAAGTTCTTTAAATTTAATTTTTGGTTCCCATTTTAATATTTTTTTTGCTTTATCGCTATTTCCCAACAAATAAGGAACCTCTTGTGGGCGAAAAAGTCTTGAATCGATTTCAACATGCTTTTCAATGCTCAGACCTGCATGTTCAAATACATTTTCTAAAAATTCTTGTACTGTGTGTGTTTCTCCGGTGGAGATTACGTAATCATCCGGATTGTCTTGCTGTAGCATTAGCCACATTGCCTCAACATAATCACCCGCGAAGCCCCAATCTCGTTTTGCATCCAGATTTCCCAAAAATAATTTATCTTGTAATCCTAATTTAATTCTTGCGGCGCCTAAAGTAATTTTACGTGTAACAAATGTTTCGCCTCGCAAAGGGGATTCATGATTAAAAAGTATTCCACTAGATGCATGTAGTCCATAACTTTCACGATAGTTTCTTACAAGATTATGTGCGAAAGTTTTTGCACACGCATAAGGTGATGCGGGCATCAATTTTGATTCCTCATCAAATGGATAATTAGGATTATCGCCATACATTTCTGATGATGATGCTTGGTAAAAACGGGCTTGAGGAACAACGGTTTTCATAGCATTTAAAATTCTTAATGTTCCCATCGCAATACCATCAACGGTGTTTTCTGGAATATCAAAAGATACGCGAACATGAGATTGTGCTGCTAAATTATAAATCTCGTCGGGCTTAATCCTTATTAGAGTATCCCATATAGCAGATGTGTCATTTAAGTCGAAATAAGATAAGTGGAAATTTGGATGACTATATATCTCATCTACTCGATCTGTATTGATGAGTGATGTTCTTCGCTTTAAACCGTGAACTTCATACCCTTTATTCAGCAAAAATTTTGCCAGATATGAGCCGTCTTGACCGGTAATTCCCGTTATTACTGCCTTTCTCAACCCACACCTCTTACATTTGGATAATTCTCAATAAACCAATTGCAAGTATTTTTAAGTGCTTTTTTAAATGGTGTGTAGTTTTCATTGTCCCATCCCATGCTCAACAACTTAGAATTATCGGATGGTTTTCTATGTTGACCCTTTGGTTTGGATTCGTCCCAAACTATTTCACCTTTAAAATTCATAATATCTGCTATTATTTCTGCAACTTCTTTTATAGTATACTCGTTTGTATTGCCAACATTAATTGGCTCTTTATCGTTATATTCTTGAAGTAATAATAACACAATTTTAGACAAATCTTTAGCGTAAGTAAACTCTCTTTTTGCTTTTCCATCACCCCACAAAACAACATCTTTATTGTTCTGCTTTGCTTCGTACATTTTTCTAATAATTGCTGGGATTAAATGGGATTCTTCTAGGTGAAAATTGTCATGTTCTCCAAATAAATTATTGGGAACTGCTGTTATAAAATTGCAATCGTACTGGTCCCGATATGCTTGGGACTGAATGTCTAACATCCTCTTGGCATAAGCATAGGCATAGTTGGATTTATGAGGTGGACCAGCATGGATTTGATCTTCTGTCAGTGGATAGTTTACTTTGTCGGGGTAAATGCAAGTGCTCAAAAGAGACACTACTTTTTTAACATTCTTTTGGCGAGATACTTCTAAGATATTATTATTCATGGTGATATTATCATAATAAAAGTCACCTAAATAATCACTGTTTGCTTTTACGCCACCAACTTTCGCGGCCAAATGAATAACATAATCTGGCTTTATTGAATTGAATAGGTATTTTACCCCGTCGTACATACGAAGATCACATTCTTTAGAGGAGACATAATAAGCTTCCGGCAAATATTCCTGTAGTGAGTTGCCGACCATACCAGAACCACCAGTGATTAATATTTTTTTCATTTGTTTTTACACAAAGACATAATGTCAGATATTTTTACACGCAGTTTTTCTTGGATCAAGTTTTCAAGATTTGGATTTTTCGCCTTATAATCTAGAACAAATGGACTATTCATAACATAATGACCACATACCCTGGCGATAAATAAAGATACTAGCGATGTTTCCAAAGACGCAACTTCTGGTGGGATCCATTTCACCCACTTTTTGCTTTCGTAACAAACTTCAAAAAATTTATCTAAATTTTCAAAATCCATATTATCTAGCATGTGTTCAATTACAGTAGAGGTTTCCAGTACGCCAAATTCAGGTGCTATATTTATAGCATCCAAACCAATGTTGAACCTATCTTCGATTTCTGCTTTGGTTAAGTAATCACCATTATGCTCCTTTGAGAGAACATTGTACTTCTTACAAACATCTATCATTTGTTTTGAGCGATGACGATTAAACACACCTACGTTCTTTGTTCCAACAATCGCTGTGCCAAATTGAACCACCGCGTATAAAACTTTTTCAAATTTATCGCCGAGCTGGTTTTTTGTTTTATATAGAAAGTAATCTAACTCTTCTGGTGTGTAAGGGTGGATTGCCTCTTCGGTGCCGATTTCAAACCTGAGATTTGGATTGATAGATAAACAACGCTCAATGTCCTCGCACGTAGTTTCCACCACTTCATCTAGCGACGTAAAGTTTTTCCACGGATCTATGTGTATAATGTCAAAGCCAGTTTTGGCATCCTCTCGAAAGGAAACCTTACCGTCATCAAGTGTTTTACCCTGGCTTCTTCCGCCATGATCTCTGCATACGAGCGCATTTGAATTTACTTTTTTTACATACTCATAAAAATCTTTAGTTTTCCAATTGTTTACATATCCACCATCATGCTCAACTTGGCGGCGAGAAGGGATAAAACCTATTGGGGCATCATGTTTGATAGAATATTTTAATAAAACATCTACAATATTCTTAGTCATAGGTCCAAAATAAATTTTCGGTAAATTACTGTTCATTAATGTTTCTCCATAAATTATATTTTCCAAAATAGAAAAGAAAAATGTTTAAAGGATATTCATGCAAAGGGCTCATATTAATCCAGATTAATGAAGTCAAGATTTTAATCTTTTTTAAATCCCAACCATTTTCCTCTACAAATTCTTCAAAAGCTTTTTGAAATTCAACCAATGTATTCTTTCTTAGAATATCTACGGTAATATTGTCATCACTAAAATCAATAGTATAACAGTCTTGATTTACAAGAGCGTGATTGAAACTTAAGCTATGGTTTAATTTCGACAAGTCATAATACAAATCACCATATTCAAGAGCATTATCTCCAAAATTATGCCTCCAATCAATCAATTTAAACTTGTCTACATCATAAATTATATTATCTAGTATGAAGTCGCCGTGGAAATGACTGGAAACACCTTCACACATCCAGTCTTTATCGATCTTTTCTATTTGTTCTAAGATTGGTGGACATTCTAGTCCATTAATGGGTAGAGGAGATTCTTCATATGATTCAAGGAATTGGTGAATACGACCTTCAGTCTTATCAAAATAAAACTTTTCGCAAACTTCTTTAATGTTTTCTCCATCCAATTTCCATAGATTTAGAGATGCCCAATTTAAAAATTGTTTAAAGGTGCTTAATTTGGTGTTTTCAGAAAAGGGCTTTCCTTGGGCAAATTCGTAACGATAAAAATTATCACACGAACCCATAATTGCAGGTGTTAAAGGGTCAAGGAGGTTTGCGCGATGGACTCTTTGAGCGACTTTTTCAGGATCATAAAAAAACTTCACCACCGAATCTTCAAAGATATAAGTATTTTCTTCTTCTTTATCTAGAACACATATATCTTCACCTATCTTTTCTCTGGTCTTTCTTAAATCATTTATATTACCAATATCATACCAATCACATTCGGCAAATGTAAACTTGGAACCATCGGTAATCATTTTTTGAAGCGCATGGCAATCTGAAAGAGATGAGTTCTCCGGATCAGAATCGTATATGTTCTTTAAGCTGTTCCAAAAAGACTCATAATCTTTTATTCCACAAACACCAATATAAGCATAATCATAATTTATCTCACCTTTTTCCTGAAAAGAGACAACCTGATTGTTTAAGACTTTAACTGTGCGATACTGAAACGAGTCTTTAACATCACTAACTCCAACCCAGTTTTGTTCGGGTGGTGGTGGATTGTTTTGTAGAATAGAATCACAAGTATGAAAAATAAATGGACATTGTAGATGGTCTTGGGCGCACAGCATTGACCAGCCAAGGCTACTCCCTTTGCCGGAGAAGTTTTCTACCTCCACATAAGTTATGTCTCTAGAGGGGTAAAGGAGTTCAAGTAAGCCTCTGACGTGCTCACCGAAATGACCTAGTGTTACTACAAATTCGGTATTTTCAGGATACTGCTCTATAATATAAGAAATAGCTGGTTTTGCACCAACTCTTACGAGAGACTTGTTTGTGTATGTTGTTAAGTTCCCTAATCGACTTCCAAGACCACTTGTAGTTACAAGAACTTTATGAACCTTGTCTGCCATATTTGTCTTCTAATCTCACAATATCATCTTCACCAAAGTAGGTTCCCATCTGCACTTCTATGAAGACCAAATCATCATCACCAGTGTTAGTAATTGTGTGTTTAGCTTCTAGAGGGATGTTGGCCACAGATCCAGGCGTTAGATCGGTATAAACATCGTTCAAGCGCAGTTGGCCAGTTCCAGAGATTACAACCCAAACTTCACTTCTTTTAAAGTGCATCTGATATGAGGGATTTTGGTTTGGTTTAATGGTTATTTTTTTAACCTTACAATTATCATCCTCGTAAAGGTTGTCATATCTTCCCCAAGGTCGCTCTTCACCATTTAATTTATCATTTAACATTTTTATCACCCTTTTGAGTGATTATAACATGAAATTTTTAAGATTTAAAAGTTAAAAAATAATTTGTTTTTACCCCACGTAAAGGGGAAAAATTTTCATTTCCAGGGTACATTACTTTTTTAAACTCTATGTCTTTGTTGAAAACGTGCTCAATATGTTCTTTCAGGCTTGCAAGACCACCCGTTATTGTAGCCCAAGGTGCGCGATCAGGATCTTCTTCCGAGTGCTCGATGAATCCTACATCGTCTATAATGATTAAATGTCCTTTAACCTCGTGAGTGGCGATTGCTTCGAGTTCTTTAAAAAGAGGGCTATTGGGTAAGACTTGCCCACTATCATTATGTCCGTGTGCATCCAGATAAAACACTGATGGTTCTGTTATAGTTTCTAACACTTGTGGCATAGTAATTGCGGAATCGCCGGGGACCAGTATTGCTCGCCCCGATTCTACAAGAGCCTTTATGTTTGGCCGCTGTAAAGATAAAGCTTTTGTGAAGTATTCTTCATGAAGCTCAAGAGAATAAAGTTTTTTAAATACATATTCATCTGTTTCGTGCTTCAGATTCGATGCATTATGGAGAGTTTGACCTTTTAAAAACCCTGTTTCGATAAAAATGTTATACTTTTCATTATCTTTGTGAAGTAAAAATTCTTTTAGTTGTTTAACCCAAGCCACAACAAACCACCTCTAACCATAATTAGATGTCTACGTCTTTTATTCCCACATTACGAGTTAGATTGATGGCATAACATGTATCCCGTTCAGAATCTGGTTTTCTGTCGTTTATAACTATTCTGTCGCCCCCGCCAATTCCCATAATCAGATAGTCATAAATAATGCCTAACGAATTTAAGTGTTTTTCGGTCCTTTTCCTGGAGCTTTCGCGGCGACCAGTTGTTAAAATTATTCTATATCCTTTTTGATCCCATTCTTTTATTTTTTCCAAAGTTCCTTCTAAAAGTTGTGGGGAATAATCATCCTGACAGCTCATGTGGGGTGGTTCATGTTTTATGAGGGTTCCATCAATGTCGCAAAAAATAGTTTTTGGTAAATTTTTTCTCATTCGATATTTATTCCTTTTTAAGTGTTGTTTGAAGGGATAGTGTTGTGCAAGTTGTTGATCACATGTGTTTTTAGATTATACAAAGCACAACAAAAAGTCAGAGGGTTTATGGTGTCATTCACCCACGATAGATCATAACAGCCCGATTTATGAATTACAAACATGTAAAACATCATTGCTGAATACAAAAGATACTTTTCGGTAGTTGTAATACTGAATGTGTCGCTAATACCGTAAATTTTAGGATTTGTAGATATGGAACTTGGCGACAATAAACTTTCAACGTCTATTTTTGAAATTTCGGATTTAAATGGCTCCAACATAAAATTTGTGTAAAAATCCTTTGGAAAATCAAATGAATCTATTCTTTTTAGTAGTGAACCTAATTCATTGTCGAAAAATGGCTTTAAGTTCCTGTGATTATCCCGACGCCAATAATCTTTTACAAAGATTGAGGGTGAGATAATTGTAGTTCCAGGTGAACACATAATTGTGTTATTTAATTGTTTAAGGAACTCTTCATCAAGCGAAAGAGGTGCGGGAGGTTGTAGAATGTAAAAGTCTGGTCTTGTCCTAACAACAAACTCATATTGAGCGCCTGTTTCTTTTATATGTCGTTGCAATAAAAGACTTGTCTTGTACCAACCACAATATTGGGGAATTGCGCCCGGATCGCTCTTATCTGCATAATCCAAATTTCGTTCTAGTGCGTTCCACCGACTCTTTTCTTCAACATTAAGAGCAATAGGGTTATATGCTTTTTCAATTTTATCAACATCTACTTTTTGTTTTGCATATTTTTTTCGACTTCCACCTAACTCATCCCACGTATTGATGAAAACGTCACAATCATAATTTTGTAGATAATCGAACAAACGCTCGTGGCAGACTTCCCACTCTCTCATCTCACCGGATAAACATAGGGCAATTTTCGGCTTACTCATCGTGATTCTCTTTGGGAAAGTAAATCTTTAATAAATTCACTTTCAAGCATATTAGGTCCAATAGATAGTCTAATCCATGTTGCTCTTTCGTCACCAGGAACTCTTACGGCTGTGCCCGTTTTTTTTTGCCCACATTTGAATGAGATCCCATGCTTTTGAAGGGTGGCCACCGAGCCACTGTTGTCGCCTTCTTTTTCGTGAAAATGGATTGTGTTCGTGTGAGATCTTACCACATCATAACCAGCATTTTCTAGAGCGTCCGAAAGTCGTATCCTCTCCTCCACTGTCTCACTGATGTATTCTTTGATTTGTGTCTTATTATCTAGTAAGAAATTAACAAATTTCAATGAAGGACCAGTGATTGGGTATGTCAGTCCCACTTTGGAAACACTCTCTATAATCTCTTTATTTCCCAATAAATATCCTACTCGTGTGCCTGCACCACCCCAGCCTTTTGAAAAGGTTCGTGAAACTACCACATTGTCATATTTTTCCAACAGCTTTATACAATTATCCGGGGCGAAGTCGGCATATGCTTCATCAATTAATAAGACCAAGTTTTTATCTTGTGTATATTTACACAACTCTTCGATTTCTGAGGTTGGGCGGAAGTCTCCATAAGGGCTATTCGGGTTAGTTAAGATTACAAACCTTGTCTTTTCATTAATAGCCTCTGTCATATCACTTAAATCAAATTTTAAATTATCATCATAATTAACAGGAACAAAATTAGCGCCAAAAGTTTCTCCATAAACAAAATACATGGGAAAGCATGGAAAAGAAGCAATAATCTCAGAATTTTCTTGACACGTCATTTGAATCAAGCATTTAATACATGCATCTGAACCAGAGTCTATATACACATTCTCGCGAGTCAATTCTGCGCCGTCATACTCGTTATGAAGGGAGGCAATCCTATCTTTTAAGTCCCAATATTGTTGATATGATGGGTAAGTTATGAAATCCTCTTGTGATAAAGTGGCTAGAAACTCTTTGTATAATTCATCATCAAAGTTTACAGTTCTTTCTGCACAATCATATCTCTTGTTCGGTTCTCGACTTGAGCGAGAAATTTGCATCCTAAAAACATCAGGAATCCATTTATTTATCTTCATTTTTTACCTCTTCTTTAACTTCAAAATCTCCATAAAGGTTTTCGTTCTTTAATTGTGTATATTTTTTTTCTACTGCCGATAATACAAAATTCTTGCGATACTCTTTTTCTTTAGAAAATATATCTGTGTTTTTTTCTATAGAATCTTCACGAGCTTGAAGCACAATTGCTTTACGGTCAAAAGGGGAGCAGTTAGATGATGAGCCGTGTATTAAGCGGTGGTTAAAAATCAATAAATCACCTTGTTTCATTTCACAATTTTTAATCCCACATCTCTCATAAGCATCGGTCATGGCATCAAATGTTACTCGTCTTTTGTGGCCAAAGTTTTCGTTCATCATGTCTTCAGACGGCAATATTCCTAATTTATGTGAACCGGGCAGAACTCTAATACATCCGTTTTCTAAACTTTGGTCATCTAAAGCTATATAAAACTGGGCAAATTTATCCCAATCAGTGTCGGCTGAGTATCCAGGAGCATAAGTGTCAATATTAAAAACTTCTTGATGCCACTCAATGGAGTTGCCGAGCCACTTAACTTTATTATGAACATACAGGTGGTTGAAGATGTATGGTAAGCTCCACAACCTATTACACACCTCAACAAGACGAGCATCTTCTGTGAGAGATTTAAATGGCCCTTTATTTAATAGATTTCCGTAACCCCATGCAATTTTACTGTATGCTATGTTAATTTTGGATGGTAATGAACTTAAGTAAGATTTAAGCTCAGAACAATAGTCTTCATCACAGAAAGATTCCCACAAATAAAAGCCATTGTCCTCATAGGACTTTAGTATTTCATCATAATTCATTTATTTATCCAGAACATAATCAGTATTATGATTGCCAAACGTAAATATTTTTTCTTTTCCTATGAATTTTTCAACATGTTCGCGGCAGGAAAAAGTTGGGCGAATACAATAATCTGTAACGTGATCATATAATTTGCCAAACTTATCCATATTTTCAGAATTTGACAAAAACCAATAGTCGTAAAAAGCAAGATCAAGATCTTCTCGACCTGTTCTAGGAGCGGCATAAAAGTTTTCAAGTGATGGGAGTGAATTTAATGCAGGGAATCGAAGAAACATGTTGTCAAATCGAGTAACTAGAACTAAATCATAACGAAAACCATTATCTTTTTCATATTGTTCCTTTAGCTTAATAGATTGTTGTGTACTATACCATCGACTATTTGTCCGAAAAACTTCTCGTGTCATCTCCTCCCTTAAATTAGCCACTGTTTTTCGAGAAGGAAACATAAATTCATAACCTATGCGGGCTGATGGGCTTATATCCCAATCAGACATATCTTCCCCATACATACCATAATCTTCGAGGGTTTTATCAAAAGGTCGTTGTTTCTCAATGATATATAACTTAGGATCATAGGCAGATATAATTTTTTCTTTTTCCGATTCAGACCAGGAATGTATAAAAATATCAGTATCGTATTGTTCTAAAAAAAGTTTTCTTAAAGATATTAAGGATTTAGTCGAAAAATAATTAGAATTACGCGACTCAGCCATTAAATCTGTTCCGCTTCTTTGTGATGCATATTGCGGATTTCCTAAATTTCCATATAAACAAATTGCTAATTTCATAGTTTTATTCACTCCTTAAGTGTATTCTCATTATACGTCGAAAACCAGAACCTTCAACTTCACCACCCATATGAAATAAGTCACTATGGAACACAAACATTGTACCTGCTGGTCCTATTACTGGAACTGTATTATCGGCAGTATACCCTAATTCTGGATAGTCTATTTCAAGCCTGTTGGGGATTTTTTCATAAACATTTGTTGAAGAATTTGCTTCTACCCTCAATCTTTTACCAAGTTTATAACTGTTTGGGATGTAACGAAAAGGGCCGTTGGATTCATCAACATCACTTAAATATACGAAAAATTTTAAAGTTGGGATACGATCAAAGTGCAAGTAGCCATTACGGGCAAGACCGCGATTGTTTTTGTAATCATGAGTAAAAAAAATCTCATTAAATGATGGTTGTGTTCCAAAAAACTGCAAAGCAATCTCATTAACCGTGGGATGATTAAATGTGTTATATATAGGGGTTTGTGTCCAGTTTTCTTTAGGTCCAATTCGTGCAGCTTTACCAAACTGATATGAATCGTCGTTTGGTTTAAAAACTTGCTCTTGAATCTGAATGATATTATCCAACTCTCCAATTGTTAAAATTGGGGATTGAAATTGGTAAAAACCATCTTCTTTAAGTGTTTTCATTACTTGTGTGGCTGATTCTAAAATCATATCTTATATCCCTCAACCCACAAGGAGCCACGACCTCGAATACCGCGATCTTCACCAGTGCCATGAACATTGAAAACCTGGTCTGATGGTTTTTGCATTTCTTGTGCCTTGGAAAGTCCCGCATTTGTGAAAAATTCACTAAATTTATCACAAGTCCACCAGTTAATATGACCTAAACCAAGAGATCTGGGGCCGGGAATAGGACTATTTTCATATTCTAATTCTTCGGCATAAATTAATTCTTGCGGACATTCCGACAGTAACCAGGCTGAAAATTCTTCTACATTCATTTTTTGAGCATTTTCAATTACCAAATTGCTGTTGATTTGTGGAATTGTACACATTGCTTTCCATATATAATCTGGTGGTAAGTTGCTGTCTGTGCTTTCAACACCATTTTTATAATTACAGTAGTAATGAACAACTGTGTTTGCGGGGTTATTTGCGTATCCTAACCTATCCCAATCTAAACGCTCAACCATAAGATTTTCACGTATGTAAGATTCATCACCAAGAGCCAAAGCATTCTTCATTTTTTCAAAATGCGGAGTAGTGATCCTTATTGTACCGCGATGTTTCAACACGCGATAAGATTCATTTATCAAGTGTTGCGCTAAATCATCTCTTATATGTTCAAAAAAGTGTGAAGAAAAAACATAATCAACCGAATGATCTTCATAAGGAAGGATACTTTCTAGGCTTAATTTTTTTCCACCTATTATGTCTATGCCGTCCCAACCAGGCTTATCCCTAGTTTGTCCGCCTGAGCCAAGATTAATCCCTACCCACTCTTGTGAGAAGTCAAGCGTGATTGGAGGCTTGTTAGAGTCTGACATCATACCCCTCTTAAAACGCTTTCAGCATACTCCATGTCACTAATATCATTGATGTCTATGGAACGTTCTTTTGGGATCATAACACCTCTTACATTCCCTTTGAAAAAATTCTTATTTTGCATAATTTTATCCCACCAACCCATATAGAAGGCACCAGAAGGTTTGTGATACTTTTGTATAAACTTACTGTTTGTAAGTCCTGATGTTAAATTATCAAAAATGGGAACAACCATGTCGCCTTTCATAACACAAGCAAGTTGAATTGTTTCGGGAATCTCTGTCATGCTTACCACAGCATCGGTTTTTAAATCTAGCTTTTCAATCCCCAATCGAATATCTGAGGCATCAACAAATGGGCAAGTGGGTAAAAAATAAGAAAAGACTTCATATTCTTCAATTTGGTTTTCCATCAAATCAATCATAGCATTCAATGCTGTAGCTTTTACTGTGGCATGATTATCAGGACGATGATGTCTTTCAACTGGAAGGTCTTTTACTGCGTCGAAAATCTTATCACTATCTGTAGAGATCAAAATCTTGTCAAAACAACCAGAATTTATAACAGCTTCAGTGGTCCACCTGATAAGTGGCTTTCCCCCTAAAGGATAAATATTTTTGTTTTTCAGTCGTGTTGATCCGCCTCGGGCGGGAATGACCGCTAATTTTTTTTGCACCACTTTTTAGACTATCCTACAATAAAGATTGTTGTTTTTGATCCTTGCTCGACCGAACCTTCTTCGTCATTAACAAATTCAAGTTTTTCCCAGGAATTGGGAACTTCGGAATCTACATATTTTGCTCGATGTTCTTTTTCGGTATTGTCAATACACAAAATTGCGCCGGGGTTGTCTTTAATTAATTCTATACTTTTCTTGAAAGTTTCATACCTAACAGAACCATCCACCAAGCAAAAATCAACAGGATGGTCAAAATGAATATCCTTCAGACGTTCTTCCATGGTGCTTAATTCAATGGGGTTGCGTAAGTGATGATTATTTTTAATATACCATCGGTTTCCTTCTGAATCTTTGTTCCAGTCACAATTAATATAATGCAAGTACCATTTGGGACTTAAATTGGGTTCCTGAGAAATTCTGTGCATCAAGCCCATGGCCCAATTAGTGCTACACTCTACTGTATGTAAAAAATTTAATCTTTCACAAAACCACCCGGTGGAAAGCCCTCCACCGAATTCAACTCCCATCATTTGGGGGGTTAAATTATCCTCTAACCACTCCACGGCGGCGGGCACGAGCCATGGAAACCAGTCTTTTTGCAAAACTTCGGCGACTTTGTGCATAGAGTCTTGTACCGCCAGTTTTGGTAGTTCATTAGTATTTTGGCTAAAGTTCCAGTCAACTTTTTGCTTTTCACCTTCATTAATCATACATTTTCTCCTATTTTTTTAGATTGTTTGATTAACCCTCCCAAATCAGACAAGAATAATTGACAATCACCATCAGAAACAGCATCGGGAGGATTTGGATGGGCTTCGGCAAATACACCATCATAATTAAAAATATCTGCCGCAATAAAATATCTTTCGGCAAGTTTTCTGTCACCTTGAGTGCCATAAACTGCTCTCGATCTCTGAATCGAATGTGTACAGTCTAGAATAACTCTATCATAATATTGTTTCAATTCATCTACAATTCCAAAATTCACAAACAAATCATTATAACCAAAATTGGTGCCACGATCACAAATCCAGGCTTCACAATTAGGGTTAGTTTCTTTCACCTTATCAACAGATTTAATAAGATTATTGGGGCCTAACCATTGACCCTTTTTGATGTTTATCTTGTTGAAATGTTTTGCGCTTTCAACAATTAAATCAGTTTGGCGACAGAGAAACGCAGGAATTTGAATTACATCAATAACTTCTGAAAGTTGTTCTACTTGCCAACATTCATGAACATCAGTGATAAATTTCATTTGAGGAAACTTAGCTTTGGTCTTTTCCCATATCCGGACAGCTTCTTTTAAGCCAATTCCTCTTTCGCCATGTAAAGAGGTTCGATTAGCTTTGTCGAAACTAGCTTTCATATACCATTCGTCTGTATCTGACATCACATTGTTGATGCTTTCGGCAGATTGTAAAAACATCTCTTCACTTTCCATGGCACATGGTCCAAGTATCCAAACTTTATTTTTCATATTTTAATTTCCTCTATTACATTCCCTACTTCCTGCATTTCTTCTTCAGACGTTTCGGGCCAAGGTTTTCTATTATTATAGCATGTTAAGTTTAAATATTTTAAACCATTTCTAAGAGATTTGTGCCAACCGTTTTTCATAAAAACTGTAAACAATTTTTTCTCTACTTCTAATGCTTCATCCTTGTAGCCATCAATATATGCTTGTTCAATCTCTGGGAATAAATTTCCAACACCAGAAAGGAAGCTATTGGCACCAGCAGAGCGCAGATATTCATATCTACGCATACTTCCACCAGCCACAATAACATCAATTTTTTTGTTTAATTTGCTCACAAAATCATAAGATTTTAACAAATTAGGGTGCTCCTCTTTAATCCCTTTAAGGATATTTTTATCAAACAATTCATTTATAACTGAGCTATTATAATCCCATGTTCCGCCAGTTCCGCTTCTGATTGTTTTGCCATGAACATAAATGTTTGAGCTTGTTTGACTTCTTATTTCCTTGAAAAAGTCTACAATTATTTTTTCACTATAAAATCTCTCAGGGTAAAGAAACATAAGATTGGATTTGTCATCAAGATAATCTTCTGCTTTTTTAACAAACCCTAACACTCCTCTTAAAGAGAGGTTAGGAACTCCTATTATTTTAAATCCAGAAAAGCTTGAAACCACACACTGATTAAGTCTATGAATCTCATCTTCTGTTAATAAATTAAAAGTTGAAGTGCCTTCTGTTGTCATAACAGTGTTTACACCCTTATCTTCAAGGTATTTTAAGTAATTTTCAGTGGAATTAGTTTCTAAATTTCCATCAACATCAAATGATGCTGGGATTCCTATAACAGTTCTGGCAAGCATCTATCCAACGACTCCCATCTTCGCGTATTAATTGATTTATCATCAATGTAAATATCATAGTGAGGTTTGCCGAGTTTTAAATCGTTATATTTACAACCCCACTTATTTAATTGATTTCTTGTTACTTCAGTCCAGTCTATGCCGGTTCTAGCACCACGCGCAGTCCAATACGTTATGTGATGACCTTCATCATAAAGCTTGTTGACTGCCTGGATATTTTTTTCTATGGGTTTTGCCTTTTCATAATCTCTTGGTTTTGATTTATCATCATTTTCATTCTTACAAATTGTCTCATCAACGTCTACAAATATTATCATTTTTTCACCTTTATTAAATTATTTTTTTCTAAAAATATAATAGATTCCTGGTCTTTCGATAAATCGTGGCACGAACCAACAGTAGCTGGCCTATCTTCATAATAATGTGTACGTGGGCCACTTGTTAGATCAAAGCCAAAAAGTGTTATTTTTAAACCCGACATGACTCCCAAAAAAGTTACTATAGTACCAATTTGAAGGTTTTTACTTGAGTTGTAGTCAAATTTCTCCTTCAATGTGCTTACCTTAGAATAGTCAAAAACAAACAATTCATTGGAAGGGTCTGTATTGTTGTGTCGGTTATACCACGGACCCAAGTCTGGTCCTACATACAAAATTTTTGAATCTCTAAGATTTTTTACAAAATCTTTAGGAGAATTAGAATAACCTTTTGATGAAATGTCGTTGTTGTTAAAAACGTGGTTATTTACAACTCTTAAGGTGGTTTTAGAACCCACGTCACTTTCATACCCATCGGTGGGGGATCGATTAAATCTGATTACCTCCGAATATGAATCAATTATCTCACCAAACCCAGTTCCAAGTAAGGAGGCACTGGCTCCCACTATTGCCACATCATTTTCCAATTTTAAATTTGGACTAGCGTATACTAAATTACTCATATTTATCTACTCTGCACAAAATGCTTGTACATTATACACTATATTTCGCTCAAAATTGATTCATAAAGTTTATCATTGCTAAAATATTTGAAATATTCTGTGTTGTCATAGTCTTCTGGCAATGCACCTTTTATATCGCTAAGAGTAAAATCTTCTTTCACTGAAGTCCACAAGTCGGAATCTAAATCAAATTCTAAAGGATACTTCAGATAATCACTTAAAATTACAGGACACGATCCCATTGCCATTGATTCCCACACTCTAATAGTTGACGGGCCAGTACCTCTGGGACAAAGACTATATTTTGTGTCACCCAAAAGTTCAATATATCTTCTCTTGTTTTCTGCTTTTTTGGAAGAGTCATGATAAAAGTGCCAATCGCCTGTATCAATGAAAAGACAGTTTGGTTCATTTTTTAATTTTTCGCAAGCACTCAATCTGGTTTGGTGAGTTTTAAATGAACCCATAAAGCTAAATAAATACTTTCTCTCTTTCCAGGGCTTAACATAATTCAAATCATAATTACACGAATAATGCGGAATTGGAATAAAAGAATCTAAAATGGTTGCATGTGGGGTGAAGACTAGATGGTCGTGAAAATTTAAAGCTCTAACCAAAATGTGTTGGCACACAAAAAAAAGTTTTTTATCTTTATAATTTTCACAAATTGAGTCAATCAATTTTTGCGTAACTGGTAGTCCTCTAGAATTTATTGTCTCTGCTAAAGGCAACGCAACATAAGAATATATTGAATCAATTTTATTTTTATTTGAAACAAGTTGTTTATAAATTGTTTCCTCGGTGCGAACAGGATCTGATGCAGACTTAAAATCACTTATTGTTATTATATCTAACATAATTATCCATCAAATGCTTGGTGTTTCCTTGGAATTGCAAATTGTGAAAACGAACTTTTTTTTGTTGCAATACATTAAACCCGTATGGCTCACCATCAATAAACTCGATTTTTTTAAGCCCATTTTCCATCAAATATTCATCATTTTCATGATTGCAGGAATTATTGATACTATGGTCGAAAGTGGTGTTATTAGGTAAAATTTTTGTTATAATTTCAGGAGAATTTTCATTACAAAAGTGCCACAAAACAGTCATGTCACAAACACCACCAGGTAATTTATTCTCTACATGATACGACCATTTGTCTAAGAGTCGAGAAAATTCAAATTCATCTTCATATATGTTGAGAATAAAATCGCAAAATTCATTTAACTTATTGTAAGACCAGTAAGATACTTCTCCGGTGGCGGAATGCCTATATGGAGGTTGATAGGCAGGGACAGATAGGGCGAGATCTGGTTTATCAATTTTTTCATAAACCTTTTGAAGATCAGAATATATTAAATTATCAGAATCGCTGTAAAATACGCTGTTTAATCCCTTGTGCTTGGCGACATTTCTTACTGCAAACCACCGCACAAAACACCATTCTTCAAACTTTCTTCCGCCAGTATGTAAATGCTTGTATGAGGCTAGAAACCTATCCACATCCTTTTGATGATCAAGGAGGTAAACATGCTCTACCTTCGGCAAGTTTCCTAGATGAGCGTTGGATTCATCACCAATTAAAATAACTTGATTTTTTTGGGACGCTTGTTTTAGTGCAGTCTCTAAATAAGCTTGGTTTCCTGAATGGAAAAAGAATGTAATCATTTATCTCAACTCTTTTAGTTCTTCATACTTTTTAACTATCAATCTATACTTTTCGTTTTGAGATTTTTGTAATAAGTGAACCACCTTATCTACCAAAAATTGGCCAAAATTCTCATATTCTAATTCTCTCACAGTGTGAACATGGAAGTTTACCGCTGGGCGATTTCCAAAATAAATCTTATCATCTCGCAGGTGCAAACTGTTTAGTCTTGATTGGGTTTGTGGAGAATTAAATCTCCACCATCCAATATTGTAATTTATTGGAAGATTTAAAGAAACAAAATTTCTTTGCACAAATTCAAGTGGCTGTTGTTCAAAATATAGGTTATATTTTTTATAGTCTTTTGACAATGCTTTCCAATTGTTTATAAAATCCCGACTCCTAATATGAAACATGCCTGCATTGAAAAGTCCATGTTTTGCCTCGATTGGCCAATTATTAGTCATATGTTGAGAGATCGTTGCATCAATATTTTCATTCAAAAACAATTGAAGAATTTCTTCCTGAAGTGGGCCAACAAATAACATGTCCGAATCTAAAAACAAACAATGATTGTGTTTTGTCAGATGTGACTCAACTGCATCAAATTTAGTCATCATGACTTTCATCCAGTTCTGTTGCTTTATTTCGTCCTGAATATTATGATCACAATCATCCGATTCAATAAGTTGCAAGCAAGTAATGTTTGAAACTTCTTTTAATTTATCATTTACATGCCTGTCGCACGAGATTGCCCAATCACACTCGTGAAAACGCTCAATGGAATACCTCAACAGTTCAAATTCATTGAGAGTTTTTTCAGTGACGACTGATGCAACAGGTAATATCATAAAATTAATCCGGTCGTGGCTTGAGG
>CEUX01008570.1_pt1 | contig 20701 bp, 16 predicted proteins | sample 531361 | NCBI WGS metagenome assembly CEUX01 (sample SAMEA2622736, study PRJEB7988) | marine metagenome | isolation source: saline water (ENVO:00002010), including
TTCCTTAATTTTATTAATGAACCCATTATCCTTTGTTGGTAACATAGGATAACTAATTTTAGTTAACTTAGTCATAATATATTATATATAACATATTATTTAATTAATCCAATATGTATTTTACAGGTCTTTCTTGTGGATATTTTGGTTCAGGTTGATTATCCCATTCTTCTTGTGCTTCTTCAACCTTATCATCTACAATTTCTTGTGCTTGTGCTTTAGTTTTAGTAACATGAGAATATTTATTTGCCCATATTATTGCTTTAGCATTGTCAGATGTAATCCAAACATTACCAGGATGTCCTTGAAATATTGGCATATCACTTCTATCTTGATGAGTGAAAAAGTCTTTGCCTGTATTTTCAATTACCCAATATTTATTTGCCATAGTTTTCCTCCTTTCAAATTCTTATGAAACTGTTACAGCTCTTGCTGTTAATGCTTCTGCTACCTCTTCAGTTGTTGTTAATACTGCTGTTGAATCTGTATCTCCAGATGCTACCATTCCACTAGATGCACCACTTCCTGCACAAACCCCTCCATATCTTTCAGCTGACATAGAAATATCTGTAGACCATGTTGTTCCATCATATGTTTCTGTTCTAGTTAATTCATCACTTGCATCAGAATTATAACCAGCACACATTCTTGCATCAGTTTGAGTTCCAAAAACATGAGTGTCCATTGTTCCTGTATTACAATCATTAACTGTTGTAAAAGCTGTTCCATTATATTCTTGTGTTTTATCATTTATACTAGAGCCACCACCACCAACTACAAAACCTGCTGCAAGAGTTCCTGCTCCATTACAATCTGGATTTGATGTTGATTGATTACCCCCTGAAGACCAACTTGTACCATCATATTCTTCAGTAGATTGAATCCAACTTCCTGAACCACTATGTCCTGTTCCACCAGAACCAACTGCTGCTGTTTGAATACCAAACATAGCATAAGTAGAACGACCAGTAGAAAAATCATTTCCTTCTGTCCATGAGCTTCCATCATACTCTCCACATTCATCTTTTAAACTTGAACCATCATAACCACCACCAGCAATTACTGCTGTATTTGAAGAACCACAAGCTGCTTGTCCACTATAGCTACCCCAATAATTTCCACCTGAACTCCAAGAAGTTCCGTTGTATTCTTCAGTACGATTTGTACGACCACTACCTGTATGACCACCACTTGCAAGACCAGAATCAACTGTTCCACAATCTCCCATACCACCATATTTTGTTCCAGCAGATATTGCACCACCTGATGAAAATGCTGCTATAAGTCTTGCAACTTTTAAAGCATTAGCAGTTGTGTTATACCACATTAATCCTTCTGATAATGTTGGATCATCACTTCTGATTTCCACACCACCAGCAGGTTCTGTTATTGAACCACTACTTTGACTTATATTATTACTTACTGTTCCACTCATAATTTTTTTAACTATCTGTTACTGTTTGTGCTGTTACTGCTTCTGACCATTCTTCTGATGTTCTTGAATCAGAACCATCTGAACCACCCCAAGCTAATGCTGTTGAAGATATACCTGCACCACAAAGTTGTTCTTTAGCAGTTGCCAAACTGTTTCCTTCAGTAGACCAAGAAGTTCCGTTATATTTTTCTGTTCTATTTTGTAAACTTCCAGTATCTCCACCAAAACATAAAGCACTTGTTAATATTCCTACTGCTTCAAAATCTCTTTTTGATTGCGACATGTTTCCACCTGAACTCCAAGCACTACCATTATACTCTTCTGTACGGCTCATATATTCTCCACCTCCACAAGCTATAGCTGCTGTTTGAGTACCACATCCTGCTAAACCACTTGCAGCAGATGATAAATTTCCACCACTTGACCAAGATGTACCTCCATATTCTTCTGTTGTATTTTTATCTGCCATTATACACTATCTGAACCTCCAAAATATAAACCAGAATTTTGTGTTCCTGCTGAAGCAGCGTTGTATCTTGATGTACTTAAATTTCCTATACCACTATTACTCCAAGCACTACCATCATACTCTTCTGTTTCATTTGATAATCCACCTGCATATCCACCACAACTTGTTGCAGCAGTTTGTGTACCAAAGTTAGATAGCCAATATCTTGCATGATTCATATTACCACCTGCTGACCATGAGCTACCATTATATTCTTGTGTACCATCTGTATCATCATCTGGTCCAGAACCCATAGCTGCGTCTTGTGTTCCACACCCACCTGCTAAATCAAAATCAACTGATAAAGAACCACCTGAAGACCAAGAAGCTACATTGTTATAAACTTTTAATAAACTTGTTGTTGAGTTGAACCATGCTTTTCCATGTTCTGCACTTGGATCAGATGAAAGTATTTCTATACCTGCAGCTGCTGCTGCTATTACTCCTGATTGTCTTCCTGCGTTATCTGCTGTTGTACCACTCATTATGAATCTGTTACTGTCCTCGCTGTTACTGTTTCTGCAAAATGATAATTCGTATTTGCATAAGAAACATTTGCTAAATTTCCACCCATATATTGAAAATCAGTTGCTGATACTGCAGCAGTTTGTGCTTGATAAGTAGCTGTTCCTAAAGATGTACCACTTGCCCAACTTGTTCCATTATAAGTTTCAACAGTAGCTATTGTTCCACTTGCAGGTTGTCCTCCTGCTATTAAGGCACTTGTTTGAGTTCCTCCTGTACCTGTTCCTACATAATATCTTGCTGTTGATATATCTCCTGAGTTTGCCCAACTAGAACCATTGTATTCTTCTCCATGATCTTTTACTCCAGAATTATATCCACCTGCAGATAATCCTGCTGTTTGAGTGCCAGAACAAGAAGCATCATATACAGCGTTATTTCTGTTTGTTTCTGCTGACCATGATGAACCGTCATATTCTCTCATTCCAGTATCAATAGTATTTCCTGTATCTCTTTGTCCTGCTGAAGCTCCTGCAGTTTCAGAAGTTCCAAAAGCACCTGCATTATTTTTTATATTATCTGTATAATTAGCTCCTGCTGAACTCCAGCTTGATCCATTATATTCTTCTGCGTTTTGATGCCATCCACCAGAACCACTATGTGAATTATATCCACCATGATTATATGCTGATGTTTGACTTCCAAAACATAAACCTTCATTACCTGCGTTTGACATTGTACCTCCACCACTCCATGAACTTCCATCATACTCGTAACAAGTTGTTCTAAAATTACTGCCATCTGATGTTCCATTAGCTATTAAAGCAGCAGTTGGTGTACCAAAACTTATACCTCCTGCTTTTGCTTCTGTTATTGTAGCTTCAGATGACCAAGCAGCTATAAGTCTATAAACCTTTAATGTTCCAGAAGTTGTATTGAACCATACTGTACCTGCAGATGCTGATGGATCATCAGAACGAATTTCTGCTCCACCTGCTGCTTCTGCTATTACACCAGATTGTCTATCGATGTTATCAGAAACTATACCACTCATAGTTTACCTACAATGTTTGATCTAAATACGAAACAACTACATCAACATTAGCACTACTACCAGTTGCAATACACAAATGATCTGTACCTTCTATAACAAATTTACTTGTGTGTTCAAATGTAGCGTTAGCTGCAAGTGCTTGGTCAGAATAAATTTCATAATCTGTACCACCACCATCATCGTCTATATAGAGATCAAAAGTTTCTGCTGCACCTGCTGTTTCACAAACCATAATTGATAAAATAGTATAAGTGTGTCCACTTGCCCCATTTATTAAAACAGTTTCTGAGTTTGTTACTCCTGCTGCATGAGCTACTTTTAATACTTCACTAGCCATTTATTTCCTCCATAATTAAAATCCTAACACTAATGCCTTTCCTGTACCTGTTATAGTTGGGTGCATACTATCATTAAAAGAAACTGCACCTGAAGTTACTGTAAATTCTTGAGCAAGAAAACTTGCTGCACCTTTAGCAGAAGTTGAAGCATCAGCTAAAGTTATTGTAACTGTACCTGATGTACCACCACCAGATAAGTTGGTTCCTGCTGTTACTCCTTCTATATCTCCTGAGCCATCTGCACCAGAAGCTACAAATTGTACTCCTACTCCATCATCATCTGAAAACGAACCAGAACTAACAATGTGAGCAACTGGAACTTTAGTATATCCTGAAGCATCAGTTACTGCACCAGTAACTTTATAAACAGCATAAGTACTAGGTGTTCCTTCTTTAGTTACAGTAACATATCCTCTTGCACTTGCATTAGAAACATCATCCCAACTTTGTACAAATCCTGAGATATCTGCTGAAGCATCATCAGCATCATCTACATATAATTCTGTAACACTTGCAAGTGTTGCGTGATTAAATGCTATCTTACCTGCACCTGGATCAGCTTCTGATGTTGTGCTTTCCCAAGTCATAGCTAATCCTGCAACTCCACTTGCTCCTGTTGAACCTGTTGATCCAGTTGAACCCGTGTCGCCTTTATCGCCATTTCTTGTAAAGATTAAAGCAACAGCTCCACTATTAGTTATAGTTCCATTACTATCTAAATGAGTAACTGCTAATTTACTATATCCTGAAGCATCGCTTGTAGAACCTGTAATTTTATATCTTGCATAAGCTGATTGAGTTGTTTTATCTTTTATAGTTACATAACCTTTTATTGTTGATGTGGAATCATCCCAAGTATCTGTATCTCCAGATACATCTACTCCGTTAGCATCTTCATCATCAATATAAATTGCTGTTGCTGATGAATAAGTACTATTATTTAATCTTAATGTTCCTGATCCTGGATCTGAATCTGTAGTTGTGCTGCTAAATGTATAATCTAAACCAGCACTTACTCCATCTTCACCATGAGCTACAAAAGAAATAAATACTTCATCATTATTTGAAAAAGAACCTGCTCCTGCAATATAAGTCAAAGGAACTTTTGTATAACCAGATGCATCTGTAATAGCTCCTGATATTTTATATACTGCAAAAACACCTATACTATTTGCTTTATACATTCTAATTCTACCACGACTGGTAGCATTTCCTGTAACATCATCAAATGATTGCACCCATGCTGTTACATCATTAGCAAAAGCATCTGCATCATCTATATATGCTATTGTTGCTGAAGCTAAAGTTGAGTTATTAAATCTGACATATCCACTTCCTGGATCTGAATCAGTTGTAGTTGTTGAATAAGTAAATTTTGTTGAATCTCCACCACTTGGAACTTTATCTGTTGATTCTAAAGCATCTCCTGCTGCGTTCCATGCAATAACTTGACTTGCTGTTGGTTCTGGAAAAACTAAATCTAATGTACTAGAAGCAGGTTTAACTTTAGGAGTTCTTCTAAAATCAAACTCTAATTCTTGTAACATCGCAGTATGTTTATCTAAATCTGTATTTAAGGTATCTATTTGAAATTGTCCTGATGTTGCAAAGTCAGTTGTTCTTGCAACTGGTACATCTCTTAGTATGGAAATAATATCACCACTTGTTGCACCAGTACCGAGTGTCATTGTACCACCAGTAGATGCTCCAGCACCTGTTACTGTGTAATCGCTAGTTAATGTTTTTAAAGTATCATTTTGATATACTTTTAAATCAGAATCAGCAAAGAATGGAAAGTTTACAGTAAATGCAGTTTGACTACTACTTGCTGTATAATTCACTCTAGGTGTTGTATCTGATATTGTTATATGTGCCATTATGGACTAATTCCTTTTTCTATTTCATCAAACATACTATCCAGATAGAATATATTTTGAAATGGTAAAAGTCTACGCACATTCCTTGCTGTATGATAATCATATTCTCCACTTACTGTATCATAAAAAACTTTAAATATATTTCCTACAGTTGTTCCTGATGGACCTAGCACAGAACCAAGTTTAGTTTGTAAGCTAGTTCCATATGGAGGATTAATTCCAAGTATTGGTCTTATCCCTATATTATTATCAAACAATCTTTCTACTGAATTATTAATATCTACAAATATTCCACCTACTGCCGATCTATCAATAGCATCATATATTTTATTACCAAGTGGTTTTTTGCTCCAGTCTTTATCAAAACGATATTCTGTATTAAAATAATCCGTCATAGATCCTAAAGCTACAAGAAATAACATTCCTAACATTGTTCCTTTATCTCTTTCTTGCAAAGGAGATATTAATGTTTTTAATGTAGCTGACATAATAAATTTTTTAAATTGAAATAGTAAACCACCCCATTGGTAATTCATAAACAATGGAACATCTCCTTTAAAAGGAGTAACTATAATATCTGGTATTTCATAAGATTTAGCTTCTTTCCATTTTCTAACCACATCTTGATTTAACCAAGATTCAGTTTGTGGAATTTTAATATGTTTTGTTCCTGGCATTATTCCTAATGGTCTATTCAATTCATTTAAAATTAATTTATATTCTTTAATATCAATACCAGCTCTAGCAAATCTCATTTTCCATCTTTCTTCTATTCTTCCTGTTTTTCCCCATTTTTCTAAAATTCTAATTGCTTCATTTTGCCATAACATAGAAGCAAGACTTTTCATATTTGCATTCCACATACTCATAGCATTTACATATTGAAAATTAAATTGAGATACTGTTTTAGTAATTCTTTCAAGTCTATTATGCATAGCAAATGCATCAGGAACATCAGCAAGTATCTGTTGTCTTGACAATCCAAATAAATCTAATGCTTCTCCAATTTCTTGAGATTGTCTATAATTTATTTTCATTGATTTTTTTAAACCTTTTAAATCTCTAAAAAAAGAATTAAAAATAGTACCGAATGTTCTTTCAAATCCAAATTTCATTACAAGCTTACCAACATCTGGAACTGCTGCTGTCCATCCAGTAAGCATAGATAAGGTTTGATATTGTTTTGCTATTCTAATTCCAGTAGCTACTTTGCCTTGTGGATTTTCTGGCAAACCAAATGTTCCTTTAACCAAATCTCTTTGTGCTAAAATATTTTCTTGAAATTCTGCTTTTTCTGCTATTAATGTTTTTTTAGTTTTATCAGTTTTAGCATTTTTAATTCTTATTTCATATCTTGCTAATACATCTTGTATTGCTGTTCTTAATGTAGGATCTGCTCCATATCCAAGTCTTTTAGATAATCTTGCTAAAGCAACATCCCCACCTAAAGATCTTGCATAATATCTCATTAACATTCCAGTATCTTTAACTAATACAGATTGTATCAAAGGATGATTGTAATCTACTGGAGTTAATTGTATTTTCTTAACTCTAGTAGAACTAGAAAATCCATAAATATCTTCTATAGACATAAATCTTATATCTAGTTCTGTTAAACCAGAAGTTACTTCAGGAGATAATGGTTTAAATGAATTGTGTTTAGATAATGCTCGAACTGTTGCGACAGCTTGTGCTTTAGTAAAATTCTTTGCTTGTACAAAGTAATCTACTAATTCATCATATTTAGATAATACTTTTACTGCATCCCATAATTGAGGACCAGTATAATTTTTAGGTAAAGGATTTGTTTTAATATATTGTAATCTATGTTTAAAATTATCTGCAATTTTTTCTAAAACTTTTAAATCATATAATTTATCATTCCAATAAGGCATAGAATCTGGTTTTGTTTTTTTCTTTTTAATAACCCTTTCTATTGCAGCAATATCTTTTTCTAACATAGCTTCAAATAATTTTAAGTCTTTTGCTTCTTGTCCTATTTTATTATAGAAAGGAGTATGTAATCTTGCTGCTTGAGCAACTTCTGGATATGGATCTACATATTTTGCCTTATCACCTGTTTTTAAATATAAAAACACTCTTTCATCAAATTCAGTATAAGTTGGTAATCCTCTGCCTGGTCTATCCCAAAATCCTTGATATGTATTAGATCTTTGTAATTCTCCTTTGATTCCTTTAAATTCTTTGCCTGTAATTCTAGTAATCATTTTTTGATATATTTCCAGTTGTGCTAATTGAATACTCATTCCCTCACCTTCATATAATTTTACTCTAACTTCAGCAGATCTAGATTCTCCTAAAGGATTAATTGCTTTTCCTTTTTTATGTTTTACTAAATATAAACTTTGATCTAATATTCCTTGTGCTAATTCTTGTCCTTTTACATCTACATAATTTGTGCTTCTTAAAGTAGGTGTCCATCCATGAACCACTTTATCTATTCTCCAAGGAGCAGGTAAAATAGTATTTTCAATATGTTTTATTACATCACTCATTTTACCTTCAGCAGGAATATTAAGATTAGCTGGATCTTTTAAAATTTTTGTTGGATCATTGGGATCTATAACTTTAGTTCTGTCTACTGAAAATATTCCTTCATCATAATATCTTTGATTTTTTTCACTTAATTTAGCTGTTAATTTTACTTCATCCATTTTAAATGAAATATCATCTGTGTGTAATCCAGCTTTCGCATCGTTCATAGCAATTTGATTTATTCTATTTTCATAAGCTGCTGTTGTTTCTTTTGCTTTTCTAGGATAATAAACATGTGCTACTTCATGGTTCATAACAAATGTTTCCCATTCCTCAGGAGTTTTAAAAGTATTTGCTGGTAATGGTTTTACTCCTTTTATTTTAGGTTTAGTCCAAGGTTTGTTTGGGAATTGTTTTAAAATATAATCTCGGTCAAAATAAATAATGTTTTCTTTTCTATTAAAAGATGCACCAACATAAGTTCCATCTTCTCTATATTTATTTGTCTTTCCGTATTTCACCGAATATGCTGGAGTTGTTACTTTTGTATCTAAAGGTTGGCGAGGAGTAGTATTTAGTATTGGAGTTTTATTTCCATTTTCTAAATTAACTTTAAATTTTCCTCTATTTGGATGTAATCCTCTTTCTAATATTCCCATATTTTTTGCACCTTCTTTTGCTGCTTGTTTTTGTACTTCATTCCATACCATTTTTACTCCTCTTGCTGTTTCAGTATAAAAATCGACTGTTTTACCTATTTTTGATAAACCACCAATCATTGCACCAAAAGCTGCTGCTGTTATTATATGTTGTTTAGATTCTGATTTTCTAAAAGGATCTGTTAAATCTTTTATATTTTCTTCCATATGTGCAAGACCAGCAGTTAGACCACCTCCTGCTAAAGCTCCAGTTCCCATTCCTCCAGGAAGTTTTGAAACTAATTTAGGAATTTTAAATAAAGCTAGAAAAGAAGGATCTAAAAAAAATCCTAATGTAGCTCCTAATTGATAACCTACTCCGTGTATATTATTTAAATTTTTTTCTAATCTTTCTTTAATAAGTTTAGATTCTTCTTGACTTTGTGAAATTGAAAAATTTAATGCATAATTTTCTCTATATACTTTTGGGATATTAGTATCTTTATACCATCTATAATTTTCATCTGGTTTAACATAAGGAATATGTTCATAATCTCCTACTGCTAAACGAACTCCTTGCATAAAGAAATTTTCTTCATAAAATCCTTTAACAAATTCCTTTCCTCCCTTTGCTATTTTTTTGCCTTTTTCCTCTAGTGTTTCGGCTGGTTGAAATTCTTCATATAATTTTTGATTTACACTTTGGATAGGTTCTTGTCTTTTACTAAATAACCCTGTTGATTGAAGATATTCTTCATTGATTGTCATAATTATTCTTTATAATCTGCTTCAAGACTTTTTATTCTTTTATTTATAACATCTAGTAATTTATCCATTTTTTCTTTTCTTATAGATTTAGTTGTTATTCCTTTATAAGTTTTTTTACTTTCTTCACCAACTTTTGGTAATTTATAATCTCCTCTAGGAAGATCTGTTCTAGGAATTACAACTGATGCTGGAGAACCTATCTCTTCTTCCATATTATTATGTGGACTAAAATTATCTAATCTAAGAGCTGGTATACCATCTCCACCAAGTTCTTGATATAAAGTATCACCTAATATATATTGAAAATCTTCTTTAGATAAAATTCCTTCTCTTGTATAAAGATTTAAAATTGTTCCAAGAGATCTTCCTCTAAATGTTGTCCAATATTTTATATCATTCTTTTCTTTTTTTATATACTCTTTTATTATTGTTTCTTTTAACTCTTTTTTAATATTATCTTTCAAACTATTTCTTAGTTTTTGATTTGGTTGTTTCACAATATCATTATATTTTTTTTTGTAATCTTTATAATTTTTCATATGATTTCTTTCAAAACGATCTGCTTCAAGATTATTTGAAAATGCATGTAGTTCTCCAAATTTTCTATTGTATACTTCCATAGTTGCATATTGATTTGGTTGGAACTCAAATCCTCTTTCTCTTAAACCTTCTGTAATATTTCTTCCACCAGGAACAAATTCACCATCATCACCATATTCCATAACAAATACATCCCAAGTTCCATCTTTGTTTGCTTTCCATTGATATCTATTATCTAAAAAAACTTCTAAAACATTATTACCACTTTCACTACCTCTTACTTGTTTAAAATATTTTTTTAAACTATCTGGTGTTATTCTTGCAGGTAATTTTCCCCAATCAGATGGTGTTAAATCTCTAAGTTCTTTTTCTAATAGTTTTATTTCTTTAGATAAAGGTAGTAATTCTTGTTTACCATTTGGAAGGGTTACTACATTATTCGGATTATGTTTAAAATCAAATAATGCTTTAGAATATTTTCCAAATGTATTAATAAAATCTTGTTCAGATTCTTCTAATTTAAGATCCAATGCGTGTAATTTTAGTGCTTGTAAAGATTTTTCAAAATGTGGTTCTTTTACTTTTTCATAATTTGGTGCATTTAAATATAATTTAATTGTACCTCTAGTTTGTTCTTCTAATTGTGTTCCTCTAATAGGAGATGCTTTTCTAAGTAGATCTACTACTGGATTAGCTGTATGTATTCTACCAAATCGAAAAAATGGTTTATTAGTAAATATTCCTGACCAATTTAATGTTCCTTCTGATTTTGATCGTGCTGAACCAAATCCTTTTTTTAATCTTGGGTTTCTATCTAAATATGGAGTTTGCATATGATCTACACCTAGTCCTTGACTAAACAATCTTTTTACTATTTCTTCTCTTAGTGTCTTTTTTAAATCTGATTTGTTTAATGCTTCTAATCCAAAATCTGTTATTCCCAATTTTTCATTTTTTAAAATATCTTCTATTATTAAAGGTATTTGAGCTTTAGCATCATCGCCTAATTCAAAATCATGATCTCCAATTATTTGAGCTATTACACTCCAATCTTTACCTTCTTTATTTGCTTCTTTATACATTTTTTTCATTTCTTGATGTGAGCTAAATAATGGTGCTAAATATCGACCTATAGCTCCAAAATTAGTATCATTAATTAAACCATTTGTTTTTTCAAAATTTGTAACTATTTCCTTAATGTGTTTTGCACTTCTATAATTTTGAAAAACATTATCTTCTTCTCCACTATAATCATTCTTTATAAAATTTCGTGCATCATTTCTAACTTGATCTATATTTGGAAAATTTCCACTATTTATTTGTTTAACTCTTTCATATGTACTTTTTAATACATCTTCGTCTATCTTACCTTGTAATCCATTAGGAAATAATGTATTAATATATATTTGTTGGTTTGTAATAAAATTACCTTCATTAAGTCTTGTTAAATGAGTTTTAGTTGCTTGTCCTCCAAAATTTTGTATATGTGCAAGTAAAGTAATTTTATTTCTAAAATCTTCTTGAGATATTATTGGGTTATTTAAACCTAAAATATAATTTTTTACTGGAGTTGGAACTATACCATTAAGTACATTTTCCGTATAATGTGATATTGATAAAGCTTTTTGTTCAAAATTTCCTTCTTGCAGCCAAGCTGAAAAATTTCCTTCTATATTAAAATTAATTCCTTTTGACATTTTTAAACCATAAGGGCTTTTTTGAAAAACATGATTGCTAAAAGAATGATCTGCTAATTCTTGATGTTCTTCAACCATAAAATTTAATTCCAATTCACCAGCATGAAGAAGTTGCATGTTTCTATATTGTACTCCTTGTTTACCCTGTTGTATATCATATATGTCCGACTTAGTTTCGGAAGATAAATTTCCGTCTTGAAGTAGTTCATCTGTTAATGGAAAATTCCATAATCCTGAATCATTACTATGTTTAGGATCTAATGCTCTTTTTAAATCTTTTATTTTTTCTTTTTGTAAAAAACTTTCTTTTTTTGCATTTCCAACTATCTGAACAGAATTTTTTAAACTTTGTAAACGAGTGTTTAATTGTGATGCTAAAGAATTATTTTGTTCTATATTTAAATTTGTAATTCCTTTTAAATCTTGTTCTAAATTTGGATTGTTAGGATAATTTTCTTTTAATAAATCTTTTATTTTTTTTGGTGCTTTTCCATCAGCAATCTCGCCAATAAATTTACTTGCATTTTGTATTGCTGCATCTAATCCTAATTCTTTAAAATCATTTTCAAAATTTTTTACAAATGTATAACTTGTTAATTGTGCAACAGTTCCTATATCCCATTCTTGATTTTTTTTTGTTTCTTCTCCATATACTCCATTTTCATTTGCAAACCAAATTTTATTATCTTTAAATTTATTATTTATATCATTTCTTTCAAATAAAAAATTATCATTATGATCCATATAAGCATCTAGTCCTTCAGTTTCATATTTAATATTTTTTTTGTTTTCTATATCTTCATATAAAGTAACTAAATTTGTTTCTAAACTTTTTTGTTGTAATGCTAATAATTTAGCTTGGCTATTATAATAAGCTCCTTGAATATAATTTGCTGAATAGTTATTAAAAGTATTATGAAATTTAACAGGGATATTTTTTTTTTCTGCTCCTTCCCAAATTTCTGCTTCTTTTTTTATTCCCTCAGGATCTGTTGGATATTTACTTTCTAATTCTCTTGCTTTATTTAAAACTTGTAATTTTAATTTTGTTTCATAATCAGCATCTTTTGTTTGTAAATAATCTTGTGTTATTGTACTAATTACTGATGTTAATCTATTTCTTCTTCCTGCTTCATTAGATGCTGCATTTTTATATTCTTCTGTAGATACAATAGAAGGAGTTTGATATCCTACTAATGGTTGTGTTGTTCTATCTAAATCTTTTGCCATATTTTATTTATACCATGAACTTTCTGTTATTGAAAGACGATTTGGATTAACAATACCCCAGTTACTACCAAAATAATTATTTCTTCCATATATTTCTTGACTATAAAATTCTTTTTTATTTGTATCTGATTTTGGATCTTCTGGACTTCCTTCTATAGGTGGTTGTTCTTCATCTGGTCCTTTAAATTCTTTATATGATTTATATCCACCTTCTAATATATCACTTAATGATCCATAAATAAATGCATCTTTTGCTGCTCTAGTTCCTATATCTACTTGCCCTAATCTAATTTGATTTTGGTATAATAAATCAGAAAGTGATCTATCAATTTTTCCTAAATCTCTATTCATCATTTCATCGTTTTTATCTTTAATAGCTAAGAAACTTCTACTATCATAAGATATTCCCATAAATGCTCTTTTAACTCTATTTTCACTTTCTTGTTGATCTCTTATTTCTCTTCTTTCTAATTCTTTATCAAGAGCTTCTTGCTTTGCTCTATTTTGTTGATGTATTAATTGTTGTCTTTGTAATTCATAACTTCTTTTTTGATATTCATATTCTCTTCTTCTACTAGCTATACTAACAGCAGTTTGAACGGCAAATAATGCTACACTAAACCAATTCACCATATCAATATGCTACCTCTACAGCCATTCCTAATATTTTTGATTCCAATGGTTGATTTTGGGATATAGTTACTGTTGGATTATTACCATAACCCATTAATGGAATTTCTTTTCTTCCTGTAAAAGATGCAGGAGTTGCTTGTTGATCATCTCTTACTTGTCTAAAAGTTATATTCTTATCATTAACTAAAATATTTCTTGATTCATTCAAATCTATATTTACTCTATTAATTCTTCTTTGTTCTCCTGTTAAAGAACCTCCTTCAACTACAATATCAATAGGCATAGATTCTAATGAAGTTGTATAATTATATCCTCCTCTTACTGTTGCTTGGGCTTCTGATAAAACTATTTTATTATTACCAACAGTTGTATTAGGCATAGCATAAGTTGGAGAATCACTAGGAGAAGCAAATTTTAATTCTTGTCCTGTTAATGTAGTAAAGCCATCGTGTATTCTAGTTTTTGTAAAAGTTATAGCTGCGTTATCAGCAGGAGTAGATGCCAAAGCATCGTTTAATGTTAATGTTACTTCACCACTAGACATAGTTGATACACCGTTTATTGTATGTGTTTCTGATAATCCTGCAATAGTAAATTGTTCTCCTACAAATGGTTGGTCATCTAATCCATCTATAACTAAAGTATTACCAGTATTACTTGCTCCTTTAACTAATGGAGTTCCATTAGCATAGGCAGTATCTGTAAAACTACAATCTAATGTTATAGTATTATCTTCGCTAAATTGTTCTAATGTAAAAATATCTGTAGTTCCAGGAGATGATGCATCTGATATAGTAAAACTTCCACTTCCTTGAGATGTTAATACTAATCTAGTTGTTGCTGAATTAGCTGCTGCTCCATCTGATGTAGTATGTAAATAAAAAGTATTTGCATCTACTCTATAAACATAATAAGTAGTTTCTCCATCAACAGTTGTTGCAACACTATTAACTGTTCCTGATGGATATGCTCCTCCATTGTTAGTTATAATTACATCATTACCTGTTGTTAATCCATGACTTGTTTTAGTAAACAAACCATTTGATACATTAATTGCAGTTGCATCTACAGAAGTTAATGTATTATCTTTTTGTCTTTTACATACTGTAAATAATTTATTATCTATATTTTGTATACTAAGAAATCCTGTGTTAGAAGTAGCTGTATATCTTGTAGTCCACTTTGCCCATCCTGCAAGTTTTTCTGCTCTTATAGAATGAAAGACTGCTAATGTTCCATCATTCATTACAAAAAAAGCAAATTGTTCAGGTCTTTTTTCATTACCATAAATAGCACAACTATCTATAGGTGTATTAATTAAATGACCAGATAAAGTTGTAATAGAATCTGATGTATATGCAGATTCTAAATCTGCAAATAAAAATTCTCTAACAGATTTACCATTTTTTTGTGTAAATAATGTAGCTCCATCTAATAATTGAGGTTGTACTCTAGATATACCATAAGGAGTTTGTCTTCTAAATGTTATACTACTAGGTGTTACTGCTGATGTTGAAGAAGATGTTTCATAAAATTCTCCTGAATCTGTAAATATTTGTAAATGTCTAGATGAAACCATATGTCTAACTTCATTAATTTTATCAGTACCTATTAAAACTTGTATAGCATCACTTGCACTTCCATCATCAACATTAAAATTATCATAATCAGAAGTTTGAGAAGCCCATACAGCATTTGGTGTTGATGGTGTTCCTGCAAACCATAATCTATCTTCATGAAATACAACTGATGTAGGATAACCTTGTTCTGCAGAAAATACTTGTTCATCCCAATCAGCATCTGCTGTACTACTTGCTAAAGTTTCTAATACAGTTCCATTCATAACAGTTGCACTAGATTTTGTTGTAGTTAATATTTCTTTTCCTTTATATCTAACTCTTATTGCTTCATGATCATCTGTCCAATAATCAGCAGATGTAGTTAAAGTAATTGTTCCTGATGTTCCACTAGGATTTAATGTTATAGAACTTGCAGCAAATTTATAATAAGGTTGATATGTTGGATTACCTGAAGAATGAGTTCCAAAGGTAAAAGCACTTCTAGTAAAAGTAGTTGCTGAAGTTCTAAGAATAGTTTGTGGTGGCATTAGTCTATGAACTACATACATTGTATCTCCATATTGTGCAAAATTTAATTCATTTAACATAGCAGTTGTCCAAGGGCAACTTGTTATTTCTTGAGTTAAACTAATAGTTGATTGATTAACATCATAGATTCTTAATTTTGTATTCATAAATACAAAAAGATATTCTTCTGTATCTGAAAAAATAAATGGAAGCAATCTTCCTGTACTTGCTAAAGTATCAATATATTTTGTTCCTGGTCTTCTCATTACTCCTCCTTGTTGAAGCAAAGAAAAATTTTCTAGTTGTTTACAACCTGAAAAATATGCTTTAACATCATTTCTTGATGCTAAGTTAGGATCTAGTTCTCCTGATGAAAAATTTGATAAAAGAGTTCTTACTTGTGCCATACATTAACCCTGCGACCTTGAGCTTTTTCTATAATTGGCATATCTAGTTGTTTCTAAAACTTTATTTGTTCTTTCTTGAGAATCTAAATTTCGTGCTGTTCTCATTTGTATTTGATGTTTTTGTTCAAATGCTCCTACTAATTGTGCTGATCTAGCGATTGCTGCTCCAAATAAACTTGCTAATTGATATTCTACTCCTAATGTAAAGTATGGTGGGAATTGATCTTCTTCTTGTCTAAATGTATAATCCATTATAACAGTTGCTGTGCTATCTAAATTACAATAAATTTTATCTCCATATCTTTCATATTTAACTAAATTATCATTAACAGTTACAGCATGGATCATTATACAATCTGCTGGTATTTGATATCCAGCATCCCATCTACCATGTGGTGTATTTTCTAATCTGCTAAGTTGAACTTGTTGAGTTGAAAATCTCCATCTTGTTTGAGTAAGTAAAGCTCTTAAAGTATCTTCATATAATTGATTAGCTACATCTGATTCTGTTGTGCCATCTTCAAACGAACTTATAGTATTTGCTCCAATCATAGTTAATGCTTTAGAACATATATCAAATTTTGTTGTCGATTCGTTTGTATTTTGAGCTACCATATTTTTCTTTTAAATTTGCCAGTTTCTGTTTCCAAGTACTGGCGAACTCAGAATCTTATTTCATTAATTTGAATCCACTATGTTCCGTTAGTAGTAGTAACAGTAGTTGCACCTGTAGCAGAAGAAACCACTAATAGATCAACTGTTTCAGTTCCACCAGCAGCACCAACACAAAGAATAACATCGTTTTCTTTTAAGTTTTGGTATTCAGAATTAAAATATCCTGAACCTGCGATAGTACCTACAGCATCTCCATCTACATAATACCAGATTGAGTTTCCATCACCACCTTGGGCAATTTTTTTAATTGGATTGCTTGTTGCATAAGCCATTTAAAATATACTCCTATTCATCACATTCTACTATTCTAACCCCGTCTTGGTCAATGATTTTTGCTCCCATTGACATAGATGATGTTACAAGATGTGATACTTTTTCTGGTACATAATTGATCTCCGTGCTAACATCTGTTCCAATTCCTAAGCCTGTAGAACTTGAATGCCAAGCTACAGAATCTCTTTCTGAGCTATTAAGAGTTAAACCACTATGAGTAAACCATAGATAACCTAACCATCTTTTGGCAACCATGCCGCCTGGTAAAGGAAGTTGATCTGTGCCAACATAATCAGCATGTGAGAATTCATCTAAGTCGATTAATTCAGTCCATGCTTTTGGAGCAACTGCCCAATATCTCTGACCATCGTCAGGAACATCAGCGTTACCCATTCTTTCCCATTCAGCAAAAGCTTTAGCTTTAGTCATACCACCAGCAGTAGTTATAGTTGTACCAGTTGCCCATTCAGTTGTAAGAAGTGAATCAGTTTTTCTGCCTAATGCGTAAGCAGCGTTTTGTGCGACCACATTTCTTTCATCTATATTGGTTTTTAATAGATCTAACTTATCTACATACTCAGATGCATAATAATCTGAAATAGTTGCATCAACATTACTATGAGTTAAATCCATCGCTACAACTTCAGCATGTCTAGCTTTAGTACTAGCACTACCTTTAGCGACTTTTTGGAAACGAACAGTATTACCTACTACATTGTTTACTACACGAACTGTGTTTTTTAGCTTTGAACCCATCCTTTGATACGCAAGATGAACTTCGGCTTCAAATTGTGTAATAAAAGCTTCTGTAATTGTAGCAGCCATTATATATACCTCGTTTGGTTAATAAAAAATAATAATATCGGTTTATCGCTGATATTTTTATCTCTTATCCAGGATGGGGAGAATATTATATATCTTTGGACCTAGAGCTAATCTAGACCAAATATCCCACTATTTGCAACGCACAAATTAATATGTGGGATATCTTTTTTTCTTTTTCTTTTTAGCCAAGTTTTCCTGTACTTCCTTTACCTGCTGGTTCTTCTCCATATTTTTTATTGAATTGCTCAGTTACATAATTAACATAAGCAATATCTCTTTTATTTGGATCTGAATATCTAGGATCAGCCATTAAAGATTTTAAATCAGCTTCCGATGCAAGAGAATTAACAGCAGCACCTTGAAGATCTCCAACAGATGGTTGTTCTGTTGCTTTCATTATTTGTTCCATAGCTTTAATTCCATCTGCTGTAGTACATAAATAAGAAACAGCATTAAAAGCATTTTCGTCTAAATTCTTTTTAGACCATAGTTCAACTGCTTCTACTCTAGAAGAAGCATTATCTCCTAAAATACGCATTTGTTCATCTGGATCTGGAGCTTCTTGTTTTTGAGCAGTTAAATACATATCCACCATAGAATCTACTTCATCTTGAGATAATTTATTTTTAAACGCAGTTTCTCTAAAATGATCCCATACTTTAGATTCTTGCATTTTGTGTTTTACCTCATCATATTCTTCAGATAAATTTAATTCATATTTATCTTTTGATTCAGGAACTAACTTATCTTCTTCTTGAGATATTTCCTTTTCTAGCTCTTTAGTTAGTTCTTCTTTTCTTTGTCCTAACTTTCCTTCTAGACTTCTATAGCTATTAGCAAGTTTTTCAACTTCAACTAATCCCTTTTCTTTATTATAAAATTTATCCATTCCATCTAAATATTCAGGCATATCCTTTGATTCTGGATCTGCATCTGTTTTATGTTCAGGTTCTGGAGCAGGATCTAATCTTCTTTTAGATCCTTCTGTTGGTGCAACAGGAGTTTCCTCTTGTTGTGATTGCTCTTGTGGAGCTTCTTTTACTTCATCATTTGATGATTCGCTTGTTTGGTTTGACGATTCTTGTTCGGGCATCTGTACCTCCTTGGTTATGTGATGTTATCCTTCTTAATAATATTGCGACTATAAAACGCATACCTTCTAAATGACGAAGGTAGTCATTAGTTACATTTGGACCACTTACTGCTTCTACAGTTATTGATCGTAAATAGTTAATAACTTCTTTTCCATTAGCACCAGTAAATACAGATGCAACTAATTCGTTTAATTTCTTTTCTTCTTCTGGAGATCTTTGAAATCCATCTATGCTAACACCATGAGGTGTTTTATCTTTTTTTATATCTTCCCAGGTCATTCTTGTGGTTGTTGTTGTTGTTCTAATTGTGCTGCTTGTTGCATTTGTTGCATTTGTTGAACAATTTGTTGTTGTTCTTCTGGACTTCTAATCAAGTCAGCAGGTAATCCCAATTTTCTTCCTATATATTCAGCAACTCCATCTGCTTTAATAAACATGTTTAAACTATCTGGTCCAAATTTACTACCTATCATTTCTAAAAATCTATCTACCACCATTACATCTTGATTATTTTGTGCTTGTGCAAGAGGCGATGTTGGTTTAATTTTAATTTCTCTATTATCAACCCTAGGTAAAACTATTCTTCCTTGTTTCTTTAAAATATAAAGAACTCGTTTTAAAATAGGATTAACAAATTCTGCTTGTAGTCTACCAAATGCAGCACCTATTTGTCTACTTAAATCTGCCATTCTTTCTGAGATTTCTGTAGCAGTTGCTGGAGTTTTATTTGGATCTCCTAATTGTTCATTATATAATGCTTTTTTAATATTTAATCTCATATCTTGAAGTATTAATTGAGCTACATCAAATTTACCTGGTGGTTCAATAGGCGTTAATCCAGTTGATCCAGGAGATCTTGGAATAATAGAACCTGGTACTAATTGAATAGTATCTGGATTTATAATTCCATCATCATCTACTTGATACATTCCAGCAATAGACATTTGAGCATTTTCTAATATTAATTCAACAGTTAGGTTACAAGTTTTAATTGCTGGTAAAGCATTTATTAAAGGACCTCTTCCATAAACTTCTCCTGCTGCTTTAGACCATCTAAATACAACCCAAGGATTTGATCCTTCACCTTTAAAATATTGTTCTTGTATAAGATGTTTATGTTCTTTTAAAATGACACAATGTTTCCATACAAATTCATTTATTTTAGTCCAATCTCTTTTTACTACTTCTATTATTTCACATCTTTTAGTTAAACTGTTATTTCCCATTTTTTGATATATTTCAGGAGGAATATTTCCTTTTGGAAAAGCATTTTTTAAATCTTCTAATTTAATCCATCTAGTTCTATATACAGCATCAACATCATCATTAGGTCCTGTTTCTAATAATATATGAGATAAAGGAACTGCTCTAAATCTTATTGGAGTATTAGCATCTCCTTCTTCTATTAACAATGTTCCAGTACCTACTGCTAGATCCATAAATGATTCATGAACTTCCTGATTAAAATTTGAATTTTGAATTACTTCAAAAACATAATCTGTTACTTCATCTAATACAGAATCTATTCTTGGTTTTTCTGATATTGGTACTTCTGTTCCAGATTTTAAATCTGCCCATCTAGCAAAAGTTGGAACCATTCCTGCTTGTAATCTGGATGCAAATTCTTGAACTCCTACAACTGCTGTTTCGTCAAATATTTT
>CEUX01101785.1_pt1 | contig 20689 bp, 8 predicted proteins | sample 531361 | NCBI WGS metagenome assembly CEUX01 (sample SAMEA2622736, study PRJEB7988) | marine metagenome | isolation source: saline water (ENVO:00002010), including
CTTCATGCAAACTGCTTCACTAACAAATGTTAAATCGCTTACATGTGACGGGCCTTCCATCACGAATGTCGCTTCCGCTGTGTTTTGATCTAAGGTATAGATTTTCGCATTCTCACCGTTTTCTCTACCTGAAATATAAATTGTACCATCATCAGCAATTGCAAGGCCTGATGCCCAATTAACACCGTGCTCACCGACTTGGGTTAATTCAAAACTACCCATATCTAAAGTATAAAGTGCTTTACCTGTTAAAACGTATAGCACGTTGAAGTCACTTGAGTATGCAATGTCGCCATCAGAGAAAGTATCCCCCTCATACGAAAGCTTCCCTAATACTGTTTTCGCACCTGTTGCTAGGTCAAAATCGTACATGTATGTTTTGCTTGTAGCACGTAAAGATAGGCCATCCGGGGTTACCGTTGAGCGATAAATCGGGAATGATGTTACATCTGCAACTTCAGCTTGTGTGTCAGTGGCTAAATCTAGGCTGTAGATTTTTGATGCTTTACTGCTGCTATCAAGCTGCTCCATGAAGTAAAGCATACCATCTTTGCTAGCGATATTTGATGCCGTATTGTTAAGGCCAGCAATAATCGACACAGCGCTTGACTCTGGATTAAAGTGATAAACGTAGCCCTCTGTTTCTGAGCCAAAGTTGTTGATGCCGTATAAACCGGTAGTAACAGCGCAAGGTTCAGCAATTTCTGTAACAACAACATTGTCAATAAAACCACCAATACCTGCATAACTACCCGTACCTGCTAATGTAATTAGTGAACTTCCATCTGTCCCTTCAACTGTGTAACTATACTTAGTCCAACCACGTTGAGTTGTGGTTAAGGCTTCCAATAATTCACCATTCCAAAGCACCTCAACATCATTAACACCTTCGGTATTATCTACTCGGCCAGAGTAATAGAAGCTAAATTCATATTGTTTACCAGCTTCTGTAGGTATCTCTTGAAAAGCGCTATAAGCACCAATTGAATTTAACTCTAAGTACTGCTCACCATCTTGTGCGTCAATTTTACCTAAAGCAGATGATTGCAGTTCAAGCCATAGGTTTTCATTGGCAGTCCAGTTTGTTAAATTTTCAAAAAATTGATAACGGCCATCAGCAGCAGTTACCCTGTCTGCTTCGAAAGAGCCATTTTGAACTAAGTTAGTTGCTGGGTTTGTAACTTCTATAACAGATATATTATCTACTAATCCACCATAGCCGTTTGCTGCACCGGCACCGGCAATTGCGATTTCAGATTTTGTTCCTGTAGCTTCGATAGTATAGGTGTATTTTTTCCAACCTTTTTGACTACTATTTAAAGCTTCTAATAATCTACCATTCCAATATACTTCTATATTATTTGTACCTTGTGCACCGTTAACACGTGCAGAATAATAGAGGCTAAATTCATATGTTTTACCAGGAGTTGTTGTTATTTTTTGAGAGATACGATAATTTTTTGTTGAGTTAAGTTCTAAATACTGATCACCATCTTGTGCTGTCATTTCCTTTAAAAGGTTGGTTTGAACTTCAAAATATACACTTTCACTGCTGCTCCAATTTGAAAGTTCATTATAAAGCTGCCAAGTACCAGATCTTTCACTTATTTCATCAGCTTCAAATGAACCATTCTCAACTAAATTAGTATTTGAAACAGCAAAAGTTGATGCGATAGCTAAAGGTAATATTGCTAGTTTTGATATTTTTTTAATCATGATTAACCCATTTATATTTGGTTTTATTTATGTATGAGTTAATTTTATTTTAATTAAAGTGGTTTTCAATTGTTGTTTGTGTTTTCTTGTTTTGGCTAGGTTTGTAATTTTGTATGTTATTGAAAGTTATAGGTTAAGATGCTCCTAGGAATTTTCATATTATTTTTTGGCTTTGTTTTATACTTTACTATTGTTTTTATTTTAAAGTTTAGTTTGTTTTTATTATTTTGGTATTCATTATTAGGGTTTTCTTTAATGCTATTTAAAAGCTTGTTTTTTCTTTTTAGTTTCGCGAGATAAAAAAATGCCAGCACAAGCTGGCATTTTATGGCTTTATATCAATTTACTCGAATGAGCAAATTGCTTCACTAACATAAGTTAAATCATTAACATGTGCAGGACCATCCATTACAAATGTCGCTGCAGCAGTATTTTGATCTAGAGTATAAATTTTTGCGTTTTCTTTGCTTTCACGGCCAGATACATAGATCGTACCGTCATCCGCAATCGCAATACCAGATGCCCAGTGAATACCATGCTCACCGACTAATGTTAACTCAAAGCTGCCTTCATCAAGGGTGTATAAAGCTTTACCAGTTAGTACGTAAAGCACATTATTGTCACTTGAGTAGGCAATGTCACCATCAGTGAATGTATCACCCGAGTATGTTAACTTTCCAACGATGTCCTTCTCACCGGTCACTAGGTTAAAATCATACATGTAGGTTTTACTTGTAGCCCGTAAAGTCTCGCCACCTGCTTTCACTACAGAACGGTAAATAGGGTATGAAGTGGTATCAGCAACTTCTCCTTGCACACCACTTAATAGATCATAGCTATGAATCTTTGAAGCTTTCGTTGTGCTATCTAATTGTTCTACGAAGTAAAGCATACCACCATAACTTGCAATATTTGATGCAGTATTAGACACGCCTGAAACAATGGTTACAGCATTTGACTCTGGGTTGAAGTGGTAGATGTAGCCTTCGGTTTCTGAACCAAAATTATTAATACCATATAAGCCTGTAGTAACTGGGCAAGGCTCAGGAACTTCAGTTAAAGAGATGTTATCAATATATGCACCATATGAATCAGAGGTTCCCGCACCAGAGAACATTATTTCAGATGTACCGCCAGTTGCTTCAACAGTGAAGTTATATTTTGTCCAACCTCGAGTAGTACTGTTTACTAAAGCTATAGAGGTACCATTCCAAAAAACTTCTGCTTTATTTGTTGTTTCATTTCCTTCTGAACGAGCAGAATAGTAAAAGGTTAACTCATATTTTTTACCTGCTTGTGTCAATACATTTTGTGAGATGCTGTAATTTTCTGTTGAATCAAGCTCTAGGCGTTGCTCACCATCCTGTGCTAGTAAGCTCGTTTGTTTGTTTGTTTGTATTTCAAATTTAGCATTACTGCTTCTAGTCCAGCCTGGAATTTGATCAAATAACTGCCATTCGCCGTTATGATCGGTTACAGGATCAGTATTTTCGAAAGAACCATTTTCTACCAAATTTGTACTAGACATTGCAATGCCAGATGCGATAGCTAAAGGTAAAACTGCTAGTTTGGTTACAAATTTTTTCATGACATTCTCCGTTATGTATTAATATTAAAATTCTAATATTATTCGGCTCTTTTTCAAATGTATATTAGTCTTTTTATATTAAGTGTTGACGAATTTAACTGTTAACCTGTTGACTTTTATTGTGTTGTTTTTATCTAGGAAATTTCTTATTTTAAATTTTATTTTTTTGATTTATTTTTTGGGTAGGTTTTTTGTATTTGTTTTTTATTTTTTCTAGTTAAAAAGTTATTGCTTTTTTCGAGGTGTTTTTTCTGAAGGTCTTATTTATTGTTTGTTTTATTTTTCAGATTTGTTACGCGTAATTTTAAATCAATGTTGAGGAGAGGTTTTTATATAAAAATGATGGGATGTTGAAATAATGCCAGTATTAAACTGGCATTAAAATATCAAATGTATTTATTCAACTGAGCAAACTGATTCACTAATGTAAGTTAGGTCATTCAGATGTGCAGGACCGCGTAATACAAAAGTTGCTTCAGCAGTATTTTGATCTAGCGTATAAAGTTTCGCGCTTTGACCACTCTTTCTGCCAGTAACGTAAATAGTACCATCATCGGCAACTGCTAGGCCTGATGCCCAATTTACACCATGCTCACCAACTAAAGTTAGTTCTAACGTGCTTTCATCTACAGTGTAAAGTGCTTTATCAGTTAATAGGTAAAGTACGTTATTATCATATGAATAAGCGATATCACCGCCGGTGAACTCTTCACCTTCGAAGCTAAATTTACCTAATACTTCTTTCGCCCCAGTTTCAAGGTTGAAGTCGTACATGTAAGTTTTGCTTGTTGCACGCAAGTTAAGTCCATCAGGAGAAACTGTCGAACGGGTAATAGTGTACGAGTTAGTATCTGCTAGTTCGCTTTGTGTATTTGTTTCTAAATCAAGACTATAGATTTTTGAATCTCTAGTTTCGCTATCTAACTGCTCCATAAAGTAGAGCTTTCCGTCTTTACCAGCGATATTTGCAGCAGTGTTAGTAACACCAGCAATTGGTGAAACTGCAGATGTTTCTGGATCTAAGTGATAAATGTAGCCTTCAGTATCAGAACCAAATTTATTAATCGCGTATAAACCAGATTTAACTGAGCAATATTCTGCAACTTCAGCGACAGATACATTGTCTATAAAGCCACCGGTACTACCACCTGTTCCAATACCTTTTAGGGTGATTTCTGAACTGGCTTCACTCGCTTCTACAGTAAAGCTGTATTTTGTCCAACCTTTAAATTTAGCATTAACAACGCCTAAAGATTCACCATTCCAAAATACTTCAACTTTACTAGCTGTGTCATCACCAGAAACACGTGCTGAGTAATAGAAGCTAAATTCATACATTTTACCAGCTTCTGTTGATACAACTTGAGACACGCTATATTGTTGCGTAGAGCCAAGTTCTAGGTATTGTTGGCCATCTTTTGCTTTAAGAATACCCAAACTATTTGTTTGTACTTCAAAGGGGGCATTAGCGCTGCGTGTCCAACCTGTAATTTCATTGAATAATTGCCATTGACCACTAACAACTTCTGCTTCAAATGATCCATTTTCAACAAGATTTGTGTTTGCTACAGCAAACGCTGAGGCAACCGCTAGTGGCAATACAGCTAACTTACAAACTAAATTCTTCATAAAATATCCTTTCTTTGATTAGATAAAGTGTTTTTATCTTCTTTATTTTCATCCTTTATATGAATATTTTCAATTTAGGTACAAGGTTTGTTTGTGGGTTTTACAGGCTTTTCTAATCTAAGTTTATGATAGTTTTATATTTCTTAATTTAATAGGAAAATTCTGATTTTTAATGTGCGTTTTGCTCTTGTTTAAATTTTAAATAATTAAGTTTTATATTGTTTTAATATAATCGACATAAAGTTAGTCTTATTTCGATTTCTTAGTAAACCACCCTGAGCTTTGGTTTCGATTCATCTCACTAAGTAATTTTATCGCTTTTTCTAATGTTATGCGTTTTTCAGCAATATCATCATAAATTTGAATAGCTCGCTTTTTACGCTTAACAGCAGCACCTGCATCTAAAAATGATTCGATCATTTGATTTAAATAACGAAGTGCACGAGGTTGCGAACTCTCTTCGTTTACTGACGTATTATCGCTAGAAATTTTTTCTTGAAGAGCTGTTATTTCAGCTTGGCAAAACTCATTTTGTGCAAGCTGGCTTTTCTTAAGAGTAACTAAGTTTTGCTTTAAATAATCTATTTCTAATAAATTAAATGATACAATCATATTTAAATTTGTTAACGCCGTTCTAAATTCTTTTGCAGAGCAATGTTTGCTCAGCATTTTTGTTATAGTTTGAGATACCTTTTGCCACTGTTGCCAAGCGTATACGTAATTTAATCCCGCTCCCTTAATATTTTGCATGCCCACAATCACTTGATGGGTATTCGGTAAAGCTAGGTTTGCAATAGCTTTGGTTATCTCATCTGCGGATATGTTGCTGTCGTCAAGTAGAGTAACTTTTGACTTTGTGATTAAAATTAATCGCTCTTTTATTTCATCCCTGTACTTTTGCATATCACCCTTTAAAGAGTCTAAAGCTATACGCTGATAGTAGTGGCGCAGGGTATAGAGAATAGTCGCGATTTCTTGAGATGAAATGTCTCCGGTGATTTCTTTTATACAAGACTTATTGACACTTCCTTCGCTTAGGGTGAGAAGGTTTTCTGCTATCATGTTGCCATAAGCACTACTTAGCCGCGCTTTTACTTGTGAGTCTGTGAGTAGGTTAAATTGCTCTAGTAGTGTCTCTAAGTTTTCAATATCATTAATTTCAATTAACTTATCGACTCTCTCTGTGAGCGCAGCCAAAAAATAGCTATAAAATCCATCTACATTGCTACCAATCACTACGATTCGGTCAAAGCGGAGATCATTGCTTAATATTGAGGCAAATACCTTTGAACGTGCAACACGGTCATTACGGTTGTTAATTAGTGCGATGACCTGAGTTTTAGGATCGTCGTTTAATTGATATATATTGAGACGTTGCCAATTTTCTAATGTTGCTAATCGCTCGTTTGCGGACATGCTATTTACGAATGATTGGCTTATTGTCGCAATTGGTGCTTTGGCAAAATGTTGTAATACACCTATATCTGGAACAATTCGTGCTGATGTTTCTTTAAATACATAGTCTTTATTTAAGCCTATATGCTCGGCCATTTTACAAACCAGTGCGATGTTGGCTGGGTGCTCTTGGTATGGATAAAGAGAGCGTATGTCCTCTGTTATTTGTAAGCTATCAGCCCAATGTACTTGAATTAAATTTGAGTTCTTTTGTTTCGCATTTAAGTCAAGAATTGGAGCCATATTTTGTTCGCTGGTGAATACTAGGCTATTTTCACCAATAAAATGACTTGTTTCATTTGCGACATCTATTCCTGTAGGTCCTAAAATATCCTCATGGTCTGGATAAGCATTGGTAATCGTAGAGAAATTATCATTCATCCAGTTTCTTAAAATTTTCACGTAACGTGGGGTTAACCCCATACATTCCCAAAGAAATACATCAGCTTTCACGTTTGTTGCAAAATGAAGTACATCACTTTGTTCCCAAATACTCGCTTTATCAAAAGGTCTGAACAATGGAATTTCGAACTGCTCTCCACTTGCTCTTGCATAAATAAGTGTAGCTTCACAACCTGTTGTTTTACTTATTACTTTTAAGGTTAAACTACTAAATAATGCAGCTTTTAAGCGTTCAGTTCCTGATTTACCCCGGGTGCCCCAGCCACCGATTGAAACGGGGATCTTTGCTCTATCCGATTTTATTTGTTTACTTATCCTAATATGGCGCGCCCAAAAGTATGTAGAAAAAGCCAAAACAAAAAAGATTAATTGGCCAATACTATTTTGATAAAGTGAATAGGCATACTCTTTAAAACTTGCCCACATATTGAATAAAAAAGGCGTTATAGATAGTTTCTTATATAAATTGGCAATACTTGATTCCACTGGAAACTCTGCATCAAGAACAGACCCATATTGCTGAAATTCAAGTACAAAACCTTTACTTCTTATGAGATCTAAGAAATCTCGCTGTTCAACCTCTGAACCATTTCGTAGATCATCTAATTTTTCAAAGTTGAATGAAATCCAACTATACGCATACATACGTTTGAGTATGTTAGAGGGTGGCGTGATAACTAAAATACCATCAGGTGTAAATGATTTTGCAGGTGTTTTTAAGTTATCCTGCGACAAAATACTTAATAAAAAATCAAGCATGGGTAAGTGTGGTCGAGCGCTGAACTGCTTATCATCGAAGCGAGGCTCGCCAGGCACTTCTGTTTTGCTGATCTCTGCAACAGTGCAGCTCGGGACGTGCATAAATGCACTTGGCTTTCTAGCTTGTGTATGATTAAAACTTTGGCGTTTTCCTGTGCTTGGGTTTCTAAATTCGTGCCAGAGCCGCCAAAAGCGGAAACCACGCTTATATCCCCTTGTTATTAGATAGCTTTTACTTTTTTCTTTTACGTTGAAGGCTTCATTATTTTGTGCTTGTTTGCTTAAAAGTCGGCCAAGTAAATCTTGCTCTATCTCCTTCGAGCTTAAATTTATATCTAAATGAGAGTTTAAATTAAATTCGATCTCAGCAACTTGTTGCTGATACATAAAGCTGACTAACTGCTCTCGAACACGGGTAATAACGCGTCTGACGGCAATACTTTGTTCATTCTCAAGTTGTTTATTTAATACATTAATAAATGACTTAAATAATATATCTGCTTGATTTTGCTCTTCACATTCAACTTGTAAATTAAACATGATCCGTGGCGTAAGCTCCAACAGCAATCGTTTTTCTGCAAAGCTTTGTACTTTTTTTAACTGTTGGCGCCATATATGAAACGATTGTAGCTCTTCGGTAAAACGAGGATCTGTTAATTGCTTGATGAGAGTCAGCCTTACAGCTTGTTGAGTTTCTTTTTGTAAGCGAACCATTAAAAGCTTGATAGCAAAAGGCCACGGTAATAGTGGACATTGTTCAATAACACTCTGTCTTACACGGGGATAGGCGTGTTTTGCAAGCAAGATTAATAATTTATAATTAGCCTCATTTAATTTTGGTTGTTTACATATAATTTTTGAAAAAGATGTTAGTAGAAACAAATGTTGTCGTTCTACTTTAGCATTTGGCAAGACATCTAAATCAATTTGTGAACGCATAAAATAGCGGGTAAAAGTGGGTCTTAAATTGATCAGGATCTCTAAAATATCCACTTTGGCGGCATGAGGTGTTGATTGCTTCTCAAGAGAAAACAGTAGTAGCTCAACAAGATTGGAATCGAACTTAGTTTCGCCGACATATTCACTAATTAAATTAACTTGGTTGGCAAGAGCGCGAAAAATAGAGTTACGAATTGCTTCATTCTCAGTTTTTTCTAATAAACCTAAAAAGAAACTTTCTAAGTTAAGTGTTAACCATGATTTAGTTATTTCTCCCGAGTGAATGCGTAAATAACGATTAGTTAGATCACCTAGTTTACCTATTAAGAATTTCAATGATTGCTCAAGCTCAGAGACTTTATCTTGGTATCGGTTTACGATGGCTCCTTCATCAAACCAACGGTGAAATGCCTCTTGATCCTTTTGCAGTTGTAATTTGCTTGCGCCAAGCGCTGCTGCATAGTCTAAAATATGAAATTGTCTTTCCGCTTTTAACTCAGCATGATTTAAACGTTCAATAAAGCGTCTGTGATCGCTATCAAGCTTGGTCAATTGATTTTGTAAGGTATCTATTTTATGAGTTAAAAATGCAATGGCTTGCAGTAATAGCCAGTCATCTTCGTCATAATCTTCAGGCTGATCCTTGATTAGCTCCCATTGACTTAATTCATCTACGAGTTCGCGGTATTTTTGACGATATAAATCTAACCAGAAACTGGCAATATCTGCGAAAAGCAAATTTTCAAGGCGTTTTGTAAGTCCGTTACTACTCATAGTCACTGTGCTCTAGCAAATGATTTAACTGAAGTGTTGGGAATATAATTTCATCATGTGCAAAAGGGGCAAAACCTGTATGCTGATTATTACCTGATGAAAATTCGATACTTATATTGTGGTTATCCCATACCCAATCCTGTTGTAATCGAACCTTTAACCAACCATGCGAGAAATCACCTAAATTAATTTGCGTTTGCCAAGCAAATTGTGTGATGTATTGCCAAGTGGCTGTAGCACGGTTTTCATCTTTAAAGCGGTAATAACTATCAATGCCGAGTTGGAAAATATGGTCATGATAATATTGGTTCCAGCTTGTGTTGAAGCGTAAATAATCTAGGCTTGTCCAATCATCATTTGAACTGGATGAAACACTAAAATTTAAATAATTGTCGACCCAAGGTTGATAGCGGTATTGATAAAACCCCTGCCAACCTGATGCATGGTTTTCACGATAAAAATTGAACACACTTGAATTAAGTAAGTCGTCACGGAGATAATCGTTTAAATCAGCGCTGCTATAGCGAATAAATGGTGACAGTTGCCATTGATGCCGATGTGTTGAGTCACGTTGCCATTTTTGCCCAACATAAAGGCTGCCATCAAGAGCATATTGACTGTCAAAGCCATCATGACCTGGTTGCCAGCGGCTTTGGAGTTGCGCACCCGCATACCAGGGGGTTGTATCATCTTGCCATGAATAATAGCCATTAAGCGCCATTATGTCTGTCTGGTTTTCACTAAATGAATAATAGCCTTCTAATTGATACCAATTGTTTTCGTCGTTAATACGTAAGCGAGCACCAACATCAATGTCTCGTCGCGTTGGGATATTTTCAGCGCTCTGAAATATTTCTTGTTGATCGTAAAGAATGAAAGCTTGCCAATTTAAATCATCACTTTGAAATGATGTTTGCTCACTTACTATTTTTTGCTGCTCAGGTGCTTGATAAGTGACTAAGTCTGGCAAAGGAATTTGCGCTTGAGTAAACTCTGAAATCTTATTGTTAAGATCACTCAGTTCCCATGTATAAAGGCGTACATGCTCAAGCTCAGCGGCTTTGACTTCAATTTTTCCTGCTGGGTGGAAAAATTGACGTTCGTTACGACTGTAGTTATTCATTTTCTCTAATTTAATCAAGCGATCTGCATTCAACGTTGCCACTAGTGGTGTGTTAGGGACTACAGAATAAAATAGCATGGTTGTGGGTAAATCTAACTTTCTCCAACGACCTGCAATATATTGTTGTGCTTCAACTTTTAGTTGCTGAGATAAATAGGGATTAAGCCAGTGAAGGGCAATAATGTTATTATCTAGCTCTTGTTTGTTAAATGTAAAAGGAATGCTCTGCTGCTCGGTAACTGACCATATTTTTAAATTGTTAGCGAGTTTTATGGATAAGTTTGCCACATTAGCTTGAGCCAGCTCTGCAGTAGAAAAACTAAATACGAAACGAATTTGTTCTCCCTCTGTTTGAGCTAAATCTATGTAAAGTGTGTGGAATGGTCGAATCAATAATCCTTCATTATTTTTTAAATGCGTTTTGAATTGGTTAAACCTATCAGCAAAGCTAGTTTGTGCAGAACTTTGGATATCGAAAAGGCGTGTACCAGCATAATCTACAAGACTATCTAGAGGTTGCCAGTGACCAAAACTTTCTATTCTATTTTGTAAAAAGGTCAATGAAGCGGAGGCGGGTATTGCAGCGATCCGCTGTAATAGTTGCGTGTATTCATTATTGTTTAAACGCTTTTTAGATAATAAATATAGGCCATTAATTAACAGCTCACGTTGTGTTGCATCATAAGCATAAATTAGCGACATAATATCGCCTGTGATTACTTTGTTCGTAGCATCAGAATAATACTCAAATCGTGTAAATAACGAATCAGTGATATCTTTGATATCTAGAAAGGTCTTCTGATCTGCTGATAAATTAAGTGTTTCTCCAGCTTGCAGACTAACGATCATCGTTGAAGAAACAGAGGCTGCCTGTTGGCTTTCAACGACCAATGTGTTTGAAGGTATATCACTAAAGATTGGTATTAATTTATGCTGGTATTCACTATCAGCCATTAACCATGCGGTTTGATACTCGCCATTTTGCTTGGCTTCAGTCCGTGCACTTATGCTCAGGTGGACTGGTTCTAATGCTGTATATTGCCAAGGCATATGTTGAGAGAGTACGGTGTTTTGCAACTTCCCTTGTGAATTTATTAACGTTTCTTGCGCACCAGAAAGTAATTCATACTGTTTATTTTCGGCTTTTATCGTAGAGCTCAAACTATGGTAGTTTAGAGCCGTATAACTTTGTTCGGCAATCTGAGTTTCTTCTGCGTGATGTGCAAGCCAAAGCGCAAGTCGGTTTTTCTGTTGCTTAGTTGCAAGTTCGATCAGTATATTTCTGCACTCGCTTAATATATTTAGGTTACCAGCACATAGCGCAAACAGTTTAAGCTCTTGCTGTTCGGCTTGATAAGTTTCTAATAGCGATCTTAATGCAAACTGTTGCAATTCCTTTTGTTGCGTACTTTTATATAGTCCTTCTAAATAACTCGTAGCAAGATGAAACTGGTGTTGTTCACGTAAAATATCTATTTTAACTTGCCATGCTTGCTCTGCGACTGATGGATCGGGGTTTTGCGTTAATGGTTTTAAAAAGGCAAGTGCATCTAATGGTGCCGATTTAGCTAAATCCTTAGCGGTTAGCATAGATTGCTGCCAATTTAGTAACTTAACTTTTCTCCTTGCTGGCGCATAGGGCTGTATCATCGCAAGATAGTCACTATATAACTTTCTTAAGTGGTTAGTTACCAGTTGAGCTGTGATAGGGCTGTTCTGATCAAGAGCTCCAGGTTGTAAGTAGAGTACTTCGTTACTAGGAAAATCAGTGAGTGTTCGAGCATAAACTGCAAACTCAATAACGGGAACGTCGTCAGTAGTTTTTTGAATTGTCATGGTTTTGTGGTTTACAGGAACTGACACACTAATCGTTTGGTAGTGTTGTGTTGCCTTGATATTTATTAACCAGCTCATGCCGCCAGCTGTTAGTTTTAACTGACTATCTTCATCGCTTCGAGCTACAAATGTAAGCCAAGGGGTTGCACGTTTTTGACTCGATAAGTCATAACGAAGGGGGACTTGAGAAAGTGATGTAATATCCCTAACTTGCTTATTAATGCGAGGATAAAACTGATCATCAACTAATCGTTGTTCTTCAAGCTCAGTGATTAGAACACTTTTTGATGATGTAGAGGCATGCACTACGCTGCTGCCTTTTAGTAGAGTCTGAGTAGACATTAAAGAAAGCAAGTCATAATGGCGTTTTACAGCCAAAGGCTCATTGTGCGTAAATACGTCATCACTAAAAACGTTGAGGGAATATTTATTGTAAACTGATTCCATCGCGTCATTAGCGGTTTCTAACCAGTAAGGAAGCAGCAACTTTTCCTTGGTTTTGTTAGCTGTAGTGTCATCGAATATAGCTCGATGGCTTTGTGTTATTTTTACGTAAGCATCTGTGTGGCTTCTTATCGTTAAATATTGCCCTGCATTAATGGCTAAATAGTCACTATTTACCAGACCTACTTGTTGATCTTGATATTCAAGAGCTTGGTTATTAATGATGTTTACTTTTGCTGTGAGTACTTCATCAACATAGGCATACACAGCGCCGTGGCGCTCCAGTGATTGCATATTTTTTCTAACAGAAAGCTTTATTTTTTTAGCATCAGGGAAGTAAAGAGTAACTTCTTCGCCTTTATCGAATTTATAAAAACGTTCACTGCCTTGCCTTGAAGAGAGTAATATTGAAGGTTTGGCAAGTTTTAATGCGCGTTTAAAGCTATCAATTTTTGTTTGATAGTGGCCAACTAAAGCTGAAAACTCAGCCTGTTCATCCTGACGGTTTTGAATTGCCACAATACGGTTGTGGCCTAAGGCCGGAAGTTGGCAGCGGTTATTAGAACACAGTAAGTCTCGTTCCAGTTGTATCCGTTGTTGAATATATTGTGTGTTGCCTACACTCATAATGAACTTATCTAACAGTTCTGAGTTGATCTCCAACCAATGCCCTTCAGGTAGCCATAAATATTGGTGTTCAAAAGAATCAACTTGTATCTTTTGTGTCGTTGCCAGCACATCTAATTTAGGTGAAGTTTTTAACCAAATCGGCGGCTGAAGTACTGCATGTTCTTGCTGTTCAGCATGAGCAGGTTTGAAGGCTAGCAGCGTAAGTGTTATAAAAGCGATTATGAAATAAGGCATTGGCTAAACTGCTTTAAAAGTAAGTTATTGGTAATTAAGCGCTCTCGTAGTTCGCGACTTAACTCGATATGGAAAAAGTGACTATTCACAGGACCTAGCGAATTAAGAATGTTTTGTGTACCTCCTAGTTCATATACATCCTGCCCATAAACTAGGGCATTTACATCAAGTTTAGAATTCAGGCATTTAGAGATGTGTAAGCTGCGTTGCGATGCATGTAAATGGCCTTCGCTGATGATGATATCTGCTTTTCGTCCTTGCTCTGTAGTGCGCTTTTCCTTTGCAAATCCATGGATTTGATAAATTGAAAATGTTTCAACGATTTTACCGTATGCCAGAATGAAGGCATTACTACTGCTATTTTGGTATTGACTAAAGTCTATAATTTTACCTTGGAGGTCGCGGCTGCTTCTATGCTTAGTATTCGTCAACAAAACTTGGCACTCACTAAACAGAGCTTTAGCAATTAGTAATGTATGCTTGTCAAAATATCTATGCGGTGCATAAGAAATACAGGGTTTACCTTTTGGCTTAAAATGTATTTCGCCACCTGAAATTAAAGATTTCTTGGCATACAACACACCCTCACTAAAAGTAAAGTGCTTAGGGACTTCATCTTGGTTATTGAGCCAAGCATGCAAGGTTAATGTGAGTTGCTCAAAATCACTCTCAACACTTGTTAACGGAGTAAATAATAATGCAAAAACAATAATAAAGTTAAAGTTCATTATTCCACCATCTTACTTTTTGCTCCTGCATTGGGTACTCTTCAAGTATAGACAACCAAATTGTTTCTGAAGAACTTAAAGTCACATACTGCAGTGTCTCTATATCATTAGCTAGATTGAGTGTAACGCTCGGATAACTCGTTATTTGACTTTTTTTAGGGTGGATCAAAAAAGACTTTAATAATTCAGAGTTGTGAAGTTGGAAACTTTGCTTCGCAATACTGTATTCACTTGTAAGCCCAAGCTTGTATTTTGCAGAATGCGAAATGTTTAAAGTTACAGGTTCATTGCTTTGGGCACGAAATACTTTAAAAACAATGCTAATTGGACGTTTCTTTTTATCATATGATAGCTTCACTGGTTTATTTTTAACCAATTGATAAAGGCGCTGTTTTACCCATGGGCGATGACCATACCAATTTTGATAAATTACACTGGCTTCGTTAACTAACTGCTGTTGATCAGCAAATGAGATGTCATCAGTTTTAAGCTCTTTTGCACTGTTACTATTTAATCGAGAGATTAAGCGGTTATCATTTGAGCTAGCAGAGGGAATAGCCTGATTTTTATCATAGAGTCCAAAATTAAACTCCTCTGCAGGTTGCTGTTCCTCATAGTAACGGTTCGGGCTTAACGCAAGAGCCACATTTGATAGTGGTAACAGATTGAAAAGCTCTTTAGATTGGTAATAAGTTGTAGTTTGCTCAACATCTGGAGGCGGAGCAAATGTACGAATATTTACAAATAGATCACGTTGCGATAAGTCATAGTGATTACGTGCTTTTTGTTCATACCATGCTGCAATATCATAAAAGCCATTAGTAGACTCAGTAAGAATTGGCTGGTGTGCAATTCGGCGTTGATAATGAAAACTCGCGAGTCTTGATTTCAATCGCACATACACATCGTTATTAGCCGTAATTTTTACATATTTTGTCTCTTTCCCAGTACGAAGGTAGTAGGGGGTAAGCATACCTACTGCTTGTCTTTGAGTGTTGTCTGCTATTAATCGATCAAAGCCAGAAATTTCACCTTTGATCGTAATAGAGTAACGCTCTATTTGGGTATGGTTCTCATCGTATAGAGAAATATTTAATTGACTCGTTTCGAGAGCCCTGAGCTCAAGGTTCAAATGGCTTAATGGCACAACATCGAACTCTGCGTGCTCTTGCGCATTAATCAGGTAACTACCAGCATAACTTGTTAAAATAGCGGTGCCAGATTCAGTTCGCCATTGGGTTAGCAGCTCTTGCTCACTGCAAATTGTAATTAATCCCGGCTCAAGAGGCTGAGTTTGATATGTGTTTTCTTTATCTGTTAGCGTGTAATTTATAACTTTTGGTGCTTCAAACTGAAGTTTGTCATACCAGATTAATGACGGAGTCTCTTGGTCATTACTAACAGTGAAATTTAAACGATCACTATTGTCTAATGTGATACTGGCGCATAAACCATGTTTGGTATAGTAAGCAGCAAGACTATGCTGTTGCTGACTAAAATCATAGGTTAGTACATTATACGGTAAGCTTTCATAAAGAATATCTGATTTAAAGTCGATTCCAGGAATACCTTGTGGCGCTATTTTTTGCCACCAAAACGCCATTGCATTCGTTATTTCAGTATTTGTTAAGGTATTTTCACCCATCGTGAGGTAATCAGTTGCACGTTTACGTCTATCGACGGGGCGTTTTAGCCAACTATTGAGTGGATCAACGTTTTGGTCAGGTGTTTTAGCATGCACTCGAACTACCACTCCTTGAATTGTCTTTTCTTCAGGAATAAGTGTAAGTGCTAAGCTTTTCGCTTGTGGGTAATGTTTAATGGGTAGGTAAAATGATTGCCCAGAAGCCACATTCAAAGACTGCTTATTTTCAATGATTTGCTTAATTTGTTGATCTTGACTGTTATTAACTAACTTTGAAGCGTGGTGATAAACTTTATCTACAATTACCTCTTTCTTGTCATTATAAAGAGTGTATTTGATGGCGTAATTTACTGGCTGTTCAAGAGTGACAGATTGATCAAATACGGCGTTTGATAAGATCCTAAGTGAATGTGTTCGCTGATTTGAAAATGTATAAGTCAGTGGTTTTGTGCTACTAAGCCACTGTACTTTTGAGCGAGTTTCTTTACTGGTTTGGGGGTTAACTGGTTCAGCAGAATCTAGCCAAATTAAAAAGCTATTCCAAGCAAATAAGGCTGTTAACAATACAATGATAAGAACTAAGATAGCGAAGAAGCGTTTAATTAGATACATCAAAGCCTCCCCCCATCATTTTGTTGAAAACATCCACATCGATCAATTGATTGCTCGCCGGATTATATATAGCGACTAGACTATTGTGCTGCTTGATCATCAGTGCGAATTTATCTAAATTTTCTAATTTTATGGTTTGTAATACGCACTCATTAAGCTCTGAACATATTGTTTTCAGTACAGCAATTTGCTTATCGGCGGTATATTGATTAATTTTTCTAAAGATAATTTGTTTATCGCTGTGAGGTAACGTTAACCAGTTAGAAGGAGATAAAGTGGCTAGGTTAATAGTGGTGACTGTTGGATAAGTAGAAATCGCAAGAAGGCGCATAAGCAAACTATCTTGATCCATTGAAAACTGTTCTTTAAAGTCTGAGGCTATCCATAAAGTAGCGAGCTCGCTGTTTGCATTAAACTGTTGATAGCCATATTGCGGTGAGCTACCAATCTCAAGACCCCGAGTGGCTTTTTGGCCCGTTACTACTTGGTAATTAACACCTAAAATGCTTAAGTCTTTGGTTAGTTTTTCCATTAAAGGGGCAGCAACGTCACTTACCTGAGTATTTGAAAATGCAATTGCATTAGGGCGGATCCATGACGGAGCACTATGGCTGCGAATTTGGATATTTAAGCTCGGTTGTTGTGCTTTATAACGCGAATAGCTTTGATGGACGATATTGAATAATGAATCGACGTTGTCTGCAGCAAGTACATTAGCCTTCGGGTGAGCATATGGGTGTGCTCCTGCAATTAATAAGTTAGCGGCATTTGAAGTCGTAAAAAGTTGGCTGGCAAAACTAAGAGTATTTCCTTCAAAAACAGGTCTTGGCACGCTTAAACTTATTGCTTCATGTTTGCTAAGCGTAAACGCATACAGGCCTTGGCCAAGATCCATTGCTTCATTATTTTGTAAGGGACTTAATAGTAAATATCGGCCACTATTATTCTGTACTAGTTGTAACTGATAGTTAAGTAACTCTGCAGTGCCATTTATCTGCTTCAGGTGATTTAAAATATCCTCGTTCAGTGAGGCATTGCCGATTTGCTGTATCAATCTATATAGTGGTGTTAGTACTTCAAATTCCCAAAGCGCAACTTGGCTGTGTGTCAGTGGTTGATAATTGAGACTGCCTTTACTACTTATATACGATGAGAAATCTTCGACAATTTTGACCATTTCTTCATTGATTATGTTGAGTTTTAAATTGCTATAACGGTAATTTTCACGGTATATATACGCCAATATGTTGGTGTAATTATCTCCATTAAGAAAGACTTCTAGCATAGACCCTTTAAAACTACTCGAAGGCAAGCTACTCGCTGTTGCCTTACCAAAATAAGTTGCTTCACTGCCGATAAACTCATGCATTTCGCGTTGGCTTATAGAGGCCGGAAGTCGATTAAAGATCCAATACTGGCTTTTAACTTCAGCAGGCGTGCTTTTTAGTAAAGCTGCGGTGTAGCGGTTAGATTCACGAACTTGCAATAATTCTTGCGCCTCTAATGCGTTAATAAATGCTTGGTAAAAAGGGCTTTGCTGGTTTTCCTTTGCTAATGTTATTTGAGGCGTTTTTGTTGCCCCAAACACTAAAGCTTTACTTTTTAGATGCTGAAAAATAAGGGCCGCTGAGTCGCTAGCAAGATTTTCAGTGATAGGATACGGAACTGTGATCATGAGTGGCGTTTGTGGCGTTTTGTTAATCACAAATAAACCGCGTTGCTGATTCTCAACAATATCTATTAGGTATACATAGTTTTCATCACTAACAAGTTTAAACCCGATAGAGTTAAATAAAGCGCTAAGGTGACCTATTTTTTGCTTATCTTTAATCGCTTCATTTAACTGATAAACCGCATATTTGAAATCAGAGACTGCCTGACTGGCTTTGTAGCTACTTACGGTTACCTTATTAGAACGCGTAGTATATAAGTAGCTTTTGTATTGACTCACTTGCTGATTGAGCGTGATGACTTGCAACTGTTCTGCTTCAGGGTCAATATTTTGTTTTGTTAGTAAAGAAGGGATAAGCATTACTAAAAAGCCAACAATAATAGCAAGGCTTCCACCTACAACAGATGTTTGAAAAGTGGCTCTTAGCACAAGGCCTAACGCATTTTTTTGATAGATCTTTAGGGCAAGTAAGGTGGCCAACATGTAACCAAATGCAAAAGTGTCGGTTACTTTTACCGTTGGAAAAAACCAAACGACGATATAGTTTAAAATAAGCTTAAAGATAAAGCCTATAGTAAAAAATAACATCAATAATCTAGCACCTTCGATATGTGCATGTTTTAGGCGAGTGAAATGAATGAGAGAGCCGCCAACGCCTAAGATAACAGCAGTTTCAATGAATGAGGTTAAAATCTTACTTGGTTGGGTAAGCTGCAAAGCTAATAGGGCTGGTAACATGATACCATTGAACTCCCAACCATATTTTAAATTTGCTCTGGAAGCTAAAAAAGCGGTAATAACTAAAATAATATAGGCTTTTGGTGCTGCAATGATTGATGCGGCAACAGCTTCATACATAATACCTAAGTTAGCGATACTAAAATTGGTAAATGGCATGAGTACAAATCGTACTAAAATATAGGTAATGAACAACTGAATAAAAGTTACTTTCAGGCCGTACTTAAAGCCACCATTCCACATTACATTGGCTGTTAGTGCGATGATGATAAGACCCAAAGAATAAAGTTGTGATGCATAATCGAAAGTGATATCCCATTGGCTCAACTGATCTGCAATAATTGGCCAAAAAAGGGTATCCATACAAACACGAACTAAAATACTAATTAGGATGATGGCAAAAAAACGGTCCCTGCCAAACATTTCACTGTAGCCAAAACGCTCCATCAAGTAATTTGCACTAAAGCGCATAACCCCAAACACAACAATTGCTTCTATAATAATCACCGCGGCAGAGGTGGGGCTTATTATCAAAAGTGGCACAATGTAACCTGGTACAACAAGGCCTGTGAGTGGAAAACCAAAGCGCAAATTCAGTAGGCATACTACAGCCGTGCCGACCCAAACAGTTGTTATTACTGATTGGCCCAGTCCACTACCTGCAGGAAAAAGCGCTAAAACGAAATCCATTAAAGTTTAGCCTCCGAAGATATTTCAGGAGTATTTGCTATAAACTCAAATAAAATTCCAGATACTTGAAAAGGTGCACCTGATGCAGTTTGCGAGTTATCTGAATGAAGCGCTCTAATAATTAGAGTGTAATGATGTGCACCAAGCTTAGCAGGAAGCTCAACGGTCGCTTTATTAAGAGTAATGTAACGTAATTTACCCTTTGCAATCTCAATATCAAGCTCACAACTTTTACACAGCAAATCAAGCGCAGTGGTTTCAAAAATAGCTATTTGATGCTGCTTGGCAAAACGCTCTAAAGATGCATTGGTTTGAATAACTTGACCAAACAGATTAAAAAGCACAGTTGCTGGGCTTGTGTGGTTAAAAACCATCTCTAAGGTAGTAAGCTTTTGCTCCATTTCGTTCAGGGAACTTTTTACCTTTTGGCTAATAGGCTCGTGCAGCTTAAAGGTGAGTAGCCTGTTTAATAAGGTACGGTTTTTAGCCTGTGTTGTTTTGAAAATATGGTAATGGAATAGTAGTTCAGCAACCTGAGCTGCAAACTTATTAACGTTTTGCTCAAAGGCTTGCTGGTTAAAGTTATGATTAGGAATAATTGATAAAGCCCAAAACCCACGGACATCACCGGCATATACCAGTGGCGCGATAAACTCGATTTCACCGTCAATGATTTGCTTAAAAAATGGACGGTTGATCTTTACGATACCCAATGACTTTAACGCATTACTATAAGGCGTTCGCTGATAGTCACGTCTCATTTCTTGAATATCATCAAGTTGGCAGTTGATAGCCCGAATTTCAACGACGCGATGGTCGTCTTCTTTTCGAGCTAAAAAAATTGATTTTTCTAGATCTAACTGTTGGCTAATTAATTGTATTATGGGATCCCATGGAGAAGGGTGCTCTATAAAGCTTTGCGGAATATAACGGCCCATCATCATTTGCTGAATGTTATTTACATCAGTTGTAAGCTCTTTATCTTCAGAAATCTTCCTCGCCACCACAACCCAAAATAAAGTGACAAAGGTCAGAATGATGTATTGGCCGATAGGGATAAATAACTTTGCAAAGT
>CEUX01003282.1_pt1 | contig 20645 bp, 10 predicted proteins | sample 531361 | NCBI WGS metagenome assembly CEUX01 (sample SAMEA2622736, study PRJEB7988) | marine metagenome | isolation source: saline water (ENVO:00002010), including
TTGACGGTCAAGCAACAATGGCTTCACTGAATTTAGATATTAATAATGATGTGGATATAACAGGAACATCAACAGCAACAACAGATCATGTATCTGCAGGCAAGTCTGGAGCTACACATACTCATACAGACACTGAAGGCCTAGGTGCTGGAACAACATCGAGTCCGGATTAATGACTGATTGGATATTTAATAAATTAGCACCATACGCTCTAAAGTTTAGAGAATGGTCAAAAGGAAAAACATGGGTACAAATACCATTATGGATCCTTATACTATGGATGCTAGGATTTGCTAATCCGTATTGGTGTGTTTATCCCGTATGCTGGATACCAGGAGTTAACTAATGGCATTTAAACATTTATACGAAGGTAATACATTCTCACTTCAAGTGGGTGGTCTATCTGTGTCCAATGCTAATGCCAATACAGTTCCTTCTAATAATTCATTAGTAGTTGGTAATTCAACCGTTAATACTGAAATTACTTCAACATCAATTAATACTGATGGTACTTTAACAGTAGCAGGCAATACATTAATATCAGGTAACTTAACAGTTCAAGGAACAACTACAACTGTTAATTCTGCTACCTTAGATGTTACGGATAAAAATATTACAGTTGCAAAAAGTGCAGCTGATAGTGCAGCAGCAGATGGCGCTGGATTAACTGTAGATGGAGCTTCAGCAACATTTAATTATTCACACAGTGGCACTAAGTGGACAATGAATAAACCATTAGATATTACTGGTACATTAACTGTAAGCGGTAATTCTACTTTAACTGGTAATGTTACAGCGTCTGATGATTTGGCTGTTTCCGGAGATGCTACTGTAACAGGTAATGTCACTGCAGCCGCAATAAAGAAAGATGGTGGAACATCATCTCAATTTTTAAAAGCAGATGGTAGTGTTGATACTTCTACTTATCTAACAGCATCAACTGGTAATTCGTTTGGTGGTGTTATGACTATAGTAACAGCATCTAATACTAATCTAGGTGCTAATACATCTGAAGATCATTTAATATTAGAATATGCACATGCTGATTATTCTGGTGGAGAGGTAACTATAGCAGTTAATCATTCAAATGTTTCAGCAACTCCATATAAGAATGATACTTATGTTAGACAAATGTTAATTGTTGGGGGTTATGAATCCGATAGTGGAGCATCAGATGCAAATGCTAATAGTAAGATACAAGAAATTAAAACATTAAAATCACATGGCGATCTAATTTCTTCTATTACTGCTAATTCAGATAGTGGTAATGTAAGATTATATATCAATCAAACAAATGCAAACTCTTCAGTAAAAGTAGTTGCACAATTAATGGGGTGGTAATATGAGTTGTGGTAAGGGTGTAGGATTAGCTAAGTTTGGTAAGAAGATTGATGCAGCTAAAGATAAAGTAGGTAACTTAATCGAAGATGCAACAGAAGGATTAGGTGGTGCATTAGATTCTTTAAATTCAGAATTTGATGATTTAATGGGTGACATAGGCGGCGGCTTAAAAGAAATGTTGCCAACTATAGAGATGCCAGAAATACCTGGATTTAGTCTTGATGGTTTATCTTTACCTGAACTACCAATACCAAAAATGAGTTTGCAATTAGATATAATGTCTTTAGTCGGCAAACCACTTGGGCCAGATACTATGGCAGCTTTTGCTGAATTAAAGAAAAAGTATGGTGATGTTCCTGGCGTTGATTTTGATAAATTACAAACAGACTTATTTTCTGGTAAAATTAATTTAGATAATCTTTGTAAACAGGTTCCTAATATAGAATGTGATAAAGATGGTAATGTAAAAGAAAAAGGACAGCCGTCTACAGCAGCAGAAGGCCCACCACCAGAAGCCAATCCTTTAGCAAAAGCAATAGATGCATCAGCAGGACTATTAGATGTATTAGAATCTCCATCAGAAAAGCTACAATTAAAGATAGATAAAGAATTAATTGCAGACTTAGAAGGAAAGATCGATCAATTAGCAAAAGAACAGGATGAAGCAATATCTCAACTAGGCTTTAAGGTATCAGGCATAGCGTAGGAGTATAAATAAAATCATGGCAAATGCAAAAAGACAAGACGTAGTTTATTCAGACATAAGGAGCGATGTGGCGTTTCATCCTGCTTCTAATGATATTCTTTTAAATACAAATGAACTTGCCATACAGAATTCAATTAAAAACTTATTAATGACTAATAGGTATGAAAGACCATTTCAGCCCAATATAGGGTCTGATGTTAAACAAATGTTGTTTGAAAACTTTTCTATGCTTACAGAAGCTAGAGTTAGAAATGCTATAATAGAAACAATTGAAAATTTCGAACCCAGATGTAATATTATTGATGTAATCGTTGCAGGGGATCCAGATAATAATAGATTTGATGTTGAAATAACATTTAATGTGGTTAATAAACAAACACCAGTCACATTTGACGTAATATTAAGTAGGGTAAACTAATGGCAGCCGCAAATTCATCAACAAGAGTAGTCGATTTAGATTTCGACACTATTAAAACAAATTTAAAGACCTTCATGAAAGGTCAGTCAGCAATACGGGATTATGATTTTGAAGGATCTAATATTAATGTATTATTAGATGTATTATCATACAATACGTATTTAAATAATTTTTATCTTAATATGTTATCTAATGAAATGTTCTTAGATACAGCATTAGAAAAAGATAGTGTTGTAGCACACGCAAAAGAATTAAACTATGTCCCAAGATCAGCTCATGGTGCAGTAGCATATTTAGATATAACTATTAATCCAGATGATACACCTAATTCTATTACTATTCCTAAATGGACAGAATTTCAAACAAGTGTTGATGGCACATCATTAGTATTCAGTACACAAGATGAACATGTTATTAAACCTTCAACCGATGCTTCAACCAATACAACAGTGTATACAGTTGCAAATGTTGCAATTTATGAAGGAAGAACTATAGATGAATTTGCTGTTGTAGATGCATCCAATAATTATACATTTACAATAACAAATGCTAATGTAGATACAAGACATCTTACATTAAAGGTTAGGGAAAGTCAAACAAGTACTGTTAATAGCACATGGACAAAAGCAGATACCCTATTTGGAGTAAATGCTTCTTCTAATGTTTTCTTTTTAGAACCAACTACTAATGATCAATTTAAAATAACATTTGGTGATGGCGTCTTTGGAAGAAAACCAGCACAAGGTCAAGTATTAGAAGTTCAATATAGAAATAGTAAAGCTGACGCTGGTAACAATGCGAAGAAGTTTTCTTCAGCAGATACTATTCAAGGATATAGTTCAATTATATTAACAACAGTAACAAATTCAACTGGTGGTAGAGTTGCTGAACCAATTGAAGATATTAAATTCAATGCACCTAAAGCATTCCAGGTTCAAGAAAGAGCAGTTACGGCAGAAGATTATAAAATTATTATTCAAAGAGAATTTCCGGAAGTTAAAAATATATTAGCATTTGGTGGAGAAAATTTAACACCACCTAAATTTGGTAAAGTTATAGTAGCTGTTGATTTGGCAGATGCAGATGGTGTACCAGAAACTAAGAAGACAGCTATATCAGATTTCTTAAAGAAAAAATCCCCTGTGGGTATAGAAGCAGAGGTTGTAATACCTGACTTTACTTATATTGAATCTAATATAGATGTTTCATATGACGTGACACAAACTAATCAAGAACCAGAAAGTATAAAATCAAAAGCACAAACTGCATTAACTAATTGGGCTAATACAAATATCAATTCATTTGATTCTATTTTTAGAAATTCAAAAGCTACTGCAGCTATTGATGCCGCGGATAATAGTATTGTATCATCACAAATTGTTAATAGACCATTTAAAAAATTACAGCCAACAAACGTTGCCACTACTTGGAAATTAGAGTATAATAATGTATTAGATCCTGATGATAAGTTTATAGATGGTATAAGCAGTAAGTTTTATAAACCAGCTATTGAGTCTTCTTTATTTACATATGACACAAGCTCTGATGCTATGTTTATTGATAATGGTGAAGGCGGTTTGATTATTGCTAAATTAACTGCAGCAGGTAATTATCAAGTTCTTAAAACTAATGTTGGTACAATAGATTATACAACAGGTATAATGAATATCAACTCTATAACTATAAGTACTTATGTTGGAACAGCATTAAAAATATATGGCCGATGTAAGAGTAAAGATATCAAAACTAAGAATGCTTCTATTCTTCAGTTAAATGCGGATGACTTAACATTTAATATTACGCAAGAAAGGTTATAAAGATGGCAAATCCTACGCCGGAGTATATTTCTCAACTAATTAAAGATCAGTTTCCAGAACATTATTTGTCAACTGGTCCTGAGTTAGTTGCGTTTGCCTTGGCGTATTATGAATGGTTAGAAGAGACCGGTCAACACACTAAAGTCCTAAGACAATTAAGATCAAACAGAGATATTGATAATACTGTTTCTGATTTTATTATTCATTTTAAAAAGACATTCTTATCCGGAACACAATTTAATACAGTTGTTGATGAACGCTTTATGTTGAAACATATAAGTGATGTTTATCAATCTAAAGGATCTGTTCGTTCTGTTGAATTACTTTTACAAATGTTTTATGGTCAAGAGGTTGAAGTATTTCTTCCATCAACTCGTGTAACTTATCCATCAGACTCAGAATTTAAACAACCAATATATTTAGAACTTTCAGGTTCAGATAGAACAAAAGATTTTGTTGGTAAAACTGTTAGAGGATCCAAATCAGATGCTACAGCTTTTGTAGAAAGTGTAGTCACTAAACTAGTTAATAAAAAACAAATTACTGTTGCTTATATGTCAAGTGTTATAGGCAACTTTGTAACTGATGAATATATTACCGATGATGGAACACTACTTAATGCTCCAGTTATTGTGGGATCCTTATCTGGTGTTACTATTACTAATGGCGGTCAAAATTTTGCAATTGGAGATCAATTCGATATTATATCTTCAGTAGGTAAAGGTGGTAAAGCAAAAATTACAGGAACAACAGATGCCACTGGTAAAGTTAATTTTCTTTTAGCTAATGGTGGTTATGGATATACAACATCAAATGCTTATACTAGATCATTATCTTCTAACGCTACTATTGAATTAGCTAATATAACTAATGCTAATACTGAAAGAACAGACTTCTTTTTATTCGAACCAGTAGAACAAGATTTAAAAACAATAACATATACATCTGCAGGATCTAATGCTAACTTTCAAACATTAGCTAATACTACTACTTTAATTTCTGGTGCTAATTCAGCACACAATGTCGTAGCTACAGGTTATGCACATAAATCAACTGCACAAACATTAATCATACAAACAGTATCCGGAGCATTTGCTTCAGCAGATTATCTTTTTATTGGTGCTAATACTGTTAATGCACAAATAGATACACTAACAGATTCAACCGCTAATGGAGAATTAATAGCTCAGAATTCTACTCATATAGGTCTTAATGCAAATAATAAAGCATTTTATTCTGGAGCTAAAGCATTTGTTGTAGGCCGAAATAGTAATACTTACGCAAACGTAGCTAATGTCGCAGTAGGATCTGGAGCTGATTATGAAGTCGGTTCATTAGCTACACAAGAAGCACTAACACTCTTTACTGATATTATAGGTGCTAATAATACAGCAACTTCACCTAAACCATTCGCGAATGTTTATACTAATGCAAGTAATTCAGGTATTGGGTTTGTAGACTCAATTGTAATAGATACACAAGTAACATTTAATGGTAGAGCTAATACTGTAACGCCATATGCAGCTAATGGTAAATTTGCAAACACACAAAATGTATTCGAAGCAAATGTATATGTAGATAGAATTTCAATTCATAAAGGTGGTACAGGTTATTCAAATAGTGATACAGTTTCATTTAGTGGTGCTACAGCAGCAACTAACGCAGTAGCAACTGTAGTAACATGGGCTAATGGTACTATTAAAGATATTCCATTATCTAATAATGGTATTAGTTATAAAAAACAACCAGCAATTGCAGTATCAACATCATCTGGTAGTGGTGCTAATCTATATTCTATAATGGGAGCTCAAAAAGTCGGAGCTACAGCTACAATTAAATCTACTAATACTACTGTAATGATATTACGTAATGTAGCTAATGGTTCTTTTACTGCAGGAGACATTATTACAAATGAAGGTGTAAATGCATTTGCTAATAGCACAGCTGTAGCGACTGCTAATGGAACAGGTTATATTGGATCTGATACAATAGCCGTTTCAGGTAATGCAACAGCAACATTTGCTGTTAATGGATCTGGTGCTTTAACATCGATTACAGTTTCTGATCCAGGATCTGGTTATTCTGCTAATGCTACAGGAACTATGAGCACATCATCAGGTAGTGGTCTTTCGTTCTCTGTTAATATGGATTTTGGATATGGATTCCAAAAATCATCAGCTGCAGACTTAACAACAATATTATATAATGCATTAACATTCTCAAGTTTTACAATTGGTGAAATAGCATCATTAAATAGATTAAATCCAGGAGCTGGATATAATATGGATCCATTAACATTAGTTCATAATCCATATATTGCTGGGTTTAATAGAAGAGATTTAATTGCAGTTGTATCAAATAAAGTTGGATCATTTAATCCAAATGAAAATTTACAACAAACAGTATCGTTACCAGGTTATTTAATTAACCACAGCAACAGTTCAACTAACGGTATAACATTAGCAGCTAATAGTGCTGCAATAACAATTGGTGAAGGTGTAATTCAATTAACAACTAATGCCACAGGTATTATTGAAAGTTCTAATGCTACACATATTAAAGTAAAAGAAACAGTAGGAGCTTTTGATGATTCTTATGTTGTACAAACACAATCATCAGGAGCTAACGTAACACCATTGACTAGTGGAGTAGTACAACAATCTGCATCAGCAATTGCAACAGGTGCATTTAAATCATCATCAACTGTTAATGGAGTAGAACAAATTAAAATTAGAAGATTAAAATTTGGTCAAGCATTTGCAAATGGATCTACTTTAACAGGATTATCTTCTGGAGCAACAGCTACTGTTGAAAATGTATATGATGATGAGGATACAATGCCAATAGGATTAAATGCATCAATATCAGCAAACGTACAAACAGCTAACGGAATTGCAACAGGATTAGAGATTTTAGATTCTGGATATGGATATGAACAAAACGCAACAGTACAATTAACAGCAGCTAATACAGCATATATTGTAACTGGTACAGCAGATGTTACAAAACAAGGCGTTGGACAAGGCTATTGGGTCAATAGGCGCTCGTTCCCAAGTGACATAAATAAAATACATGACAATGATTATTATCAGGACTATTCTTACGTAACAAGAACTGGTATATCATTAGAAAGATATGAAGACCAGTTAAAAGAGATTTTACACGTTGCTGGCCTAAAACTATTTGGGGAAGTTGTCAAAGTAGAAGATTCAGTTGCTTTAACACTATCAATAGCTAATAGTAGTATAGCCTCAGCTAATGCTTATGAATCTTGGATGAATTAATGAGTAAAGTAATAACAAAAAATTTCAACGTACACAGTGCAATCCAGTTTAAGGAAAGTTTCACAGAGCCTGCAAATACGCTCTTATATCTTTTCTATGGTAATCATAAACCTTGGACAGACGATAACAACCCACCATCTACAAAAAATGCTATAGCGAATGTACATTTCGGTTCATATGATAATATGATAGGTGGTAAACAGGTTACTGATACTGATGTACTCCATATGGTCAATAGAAAAACTTGGACCAATAACACACCTTACGCAATGTATGATGATACTACTGAAGATCTTCATACTAAAGATTTCTTTGTGGTTGTTTCAGAACAATCAAAATATAATGTCTTTAAATGTTTAGATAATAACTATGGAGCCAATTCAATACAAGCTCCTTCTATTTTAGAGACTTCTGCGAATGATGAAGTATATATAACATCGACTGATGGTTATCAATGGAAATATATGTATACCATACCATCAGCTAAGTGGGATAAATTTGCAACAGCAGATTACATGCCTGTGATCGCTAATTCTGATGTCACCTCCGCCGCAGTACCAGGTAGTATAAGTGCCATCAAAGTAACGGATTCAGGCCGGGACTATGCAGCTTATGCTAATGGATTCGTTACGGAGTTTGGTGTAGGAGGTGATCCAAAATTAATAGCTATAGCTTCACCATCATCATATGTGTATAGTTTCGGTACTGATTCTATATCAGGTTTTGTTAAAGAAGAAGTTGAAACAAAATATCTAGAATCAATATTAGTTGTTGATGGAGGTGCAGGATTTGCAACTTCAGATACTATTACAGTTACCGGACCAGCTACTATTAATGCTACAGCTAATATAGCATCAGTAAATGCTACTGGTGGTATAACTGGTATTAATATTACATCTCGTGGTAAATCATATTCAGGAACACCAACAGTTACTGTTACAGGTGCTTCTAATACAGCTGCAGCTAATTTAATTGCAAGAGTTGGATCTGCTAATGGTGTTGTAGTATCATCTAATTCAACAACGTTGACAATTGGTAATATTAATGGTAACATAGATGATAATGATCAAATAAGAGGTGTATCATCAAATACTTATGCTAATGTGTCATCAAGAACAATGGAAGGTGATTCTTTATCTAGTAATACAGATTTCTATAAAGGATCTTCTTTATATGTTGAAAGAGGAACAGGAGCAGGACAATTAGGTATTATTGATGAGTATATTGTTACAGCCAATGAAAAGAGAGTATTATTAGCAAATTCATTTAGTGTTAACTTAGATTCAACATCATTTTATAGTATTGGACCACAAGTTCAAATATTGGGTGATGGATCCGGAGCATCAGCTAGAGCTGTAATTAATAGCACATTAAATGCTAATGTTGTAGCAAATGTCCAAATGGTTACTACAGGTAATAGTTATACTTGGGCATCATGTACAATTCAAGGTAATACAGGATTTGTAACTAATGCAGTATCAAATTCTTATATTACAACATCTTCAGCTGCTCGAGCAATTATATCACCACAAGGCGGACATGGATCAAATGTATTACAAGAATTATTTGCAAATAAAATGGGTATTAGTGTATCAATAGCTAATACAGAAAGTGCTAAATTAGCAACTTCAAATGATTTTAGAGAAATTGGATTATTAAAAGATCCTTTATTTGCAAATGGTACTTTTGTATTAACAAGTAGTACAACAAACTTTACTGCCGGAGAAAAAATTACAGGTCAAACATCTAATGCAACCGCTATTACAGTATCAGCAAACGCATCAGGTATTGCGTATAAAGATATAAGAGGCTTCTTTACAGCCGGTGAAACTATTAAAGGTAATACTTCACCACAAGGTAATGCAGTAATACAAACAGTGTCTCAACCGACAACTGTGTTTAGACAAACACATAAATATACTACAGAACTAAGTTATGCTGGAACATTGGGTGATGGTCTAGTTGAAGATGAAAAAGTATCACAAGATTCATCTTTAGCAAATGGTTATGTAGTAACTACTCCAGGTGCCGCGAATGGCGCTGTAGAATTGACAGGAGTTAAGAATGTTTTCTTACTGTCGGATGTTTCGGGAGATAAATATTTTAGTGGAGCTAATAGTGCTGCACAAATGAAATTAACAGAGGTTGCTTTACCAGAAGTAAAAGACGGATCTGGAGAAGTAATCTATAAAGAATCAATGAGTCCTGTCGCGAGAGCAAATAACCAGACAGAGACATTTAAACTAGTATTGGAATTTTAGGATAAGTAATGGCGAATTTAACAACTGATTTTAACGTAAGTCCTTATTACGACGACCACGATGAGTCAAAAAAATATTCACGTGTGCTATTTAAACCTGCTGTTGCTATTCAAGCGAGAGAGTTAACACAACTACAAACATTATTACAAGCACAGGTTGAAAGATTTGGTAATAATATCTATAAAGAAGGTACTATTATTGAAGGTTGTCAAATAACTTTTGATGATTATTATTCATTCGTTAAAATTACTGATTTAGATACTGCTGGTGTTGTAGTAGCACCATCAACATATATTGGATACTTTGCAAAAGGTTCAACTACAGGTGTTGTAGCACAAGTATCATCATACGCAGACGGTCTTGTATCACAGGATCCAAACTTAACTACTTTATATATTGATTATATTAAAGCAGGAACAAGTGGTCAAAAAACATTTAATCATTCTGAAACAATCGAAATTCATTCGAGTGAATTTGCAAACGATTCAAGTCCAATAGCAACTATTACAGCTGCTGGTGGATCAATAACTACTGCAGCACAGGCAGTTGGTGATGCATTTGCAGTTCAAACATCAGAAGGTATAATTTATTCAAAAGGGCATTTCTTAAAAGTAGGTGCTAATACAGTTATTGCATCTAAGTATGACAGATATCCAGATAATGTGTCTGTTGGATTTAATGTTAAAGAAACAATTGTTACAGCAGATAGTGATAACTCATTAAAAGATAATGCAGCTGGATTTAATAACGAAAATGCACCTGGTGCAGATAGATTAAAATTAGATCCTTATCTAGATGCTATTCCAACATCACAAGCAAGAGCAAATACAGACTTCTTAGCATTAGTTGATTTCCAGGCTGGTTTAGCTACATCAAAAAGATTTGATACACAGTGGAACTCTATTGGCGAAGAAATGGCCAAGAAAACAAAAGAGACATCTGGAAGCTTTACAGTAACACAAAACCAATTTGCATCAGAATCAGCAAACACAACACACTTTAAAGTAGCAATTAGTCCAGGACTACATTATGTAAATGGACAAAGAGCAGAACAATTTAATACAACTAGAATAGCAGTTCCTAAAGCAATTGCTAATGCTAGTATGTCAGATGTAACAGTAACTACAAACCAAGGTTATTATGTTGTATGTAAAGAATTAATTGGTAACTTTGCATCTAATACAATGCCAACTGTTTCATTAAGAGACACAGCTGGAACTTCAGTTACTGATGGTGATGCATTAAGTGTTGCACCAGGTAACGAAATAGGAACAGCAACATTACAAACAGTCATTCATTCTGAGGGTGGTAATATAGCTAAGAATGCTACTTATAAAGTATTCTTAATGAATATTAAAATGAGTGCAGGAAAGAGATTCCATGAAGTTAGATCACTTCATGATTCTGGCGAAGGAACAGCTGACATTGTTTTAGAGAATGATGGTATAAGAAATAAAGCTGTATTAAAAGAACAAGGCGCTACTATGATGTTGTGGCCTTTACCAATGCCAGCAATTAAAGAAACAACTAGTGCTGATTTCATTTTTAGAACACAATCACAAGTATCAGTTTCAACATCAAACGTTATATCACTATCATTAGGATCGGGATTATCATTCCCTTATAGTGGCACTTTAACAGAAGAACAAAAGAAAGATTGGATTATAACTGCTAATACTACTGGATCAAATCTAGTACAAGGTGTACCATTATGGACATCAGCAGCTAATATTCAAATATCAGGAACTACAGCCAATATAGATATTTCGGGCATAACTTCAGGAGCTCCATCTTCAGCATTTAATATTACATATAATGCTAGGAAGGCTTCTGCTACACCATTAAAGAAAACAGAAAAGACCATATATGTCAAATTAGATACTGCTAATAATGCAGCAACAAATGCAGGACCATGGTCGTTGGGTGTACCAGATGTCCAATCGATTGAAGCTGTTTATATTTCTAATACATCAGTGTATGCTAACTCTACAGGATCTAGTTTTACTGACTCTAAAGACAACTTTATGTTAGAAGATGGTCAGAAGATTCAGCATTATGGATTATCAAATCTTTCATTGAAACCAGGTAATTCAGTAACATCAAATTATAAGATGTTAGTTAAATGTAAAGTATTTCAATCTGATTCCCCATCTGGAGGTGTTGGATTCTATACTGTATCATCATATAAACAATCAGATGGTACAACTGCATTAGATCCAAGTGATATACCATTATTCGTTGATCAAGATAGAGGCAGATCATACGATTTAAGAAATGTTATTGATGGTAGACCTCAAGTAGCCAATACTGGAGCATTTGGAACTACAGTAGCTGCAGCTACAATTAACCCATCTACAACGGAAGCATTTACGTCAGCAGACCACTTTATAGCTTCCCCAGATCAACAGTTTACAACAGATCTGGTTTACTACTTAGGTAGAATTGATAAGTTAATGATTACATCGACAGGGTATATTACTACCAAGAAAGGTGTACCATCATCTAAACCGATTCCTCCACAAGACGTGCCAGATTCAATGAACTTGGGTACAATAGTAGTACCTCCTTATCCTTCATTAACTTCTAATGAAGCAAGAAGTAAAAAACGAACAACACAATCAGTTAAAATTAAGCCAGCAACCAATAGACGTTATACAATGTCAGAAATTGGTCAAATAGATAGAAGGCTTAAAAACTTAGAATATTACACAACACTTAGTCAGCTAGAACAAAAAACAAGTAATATGGCTATTACTGATGCACAAGGTAATGATAGATTTAAAAATGGTATCTTTGTAGATCCAGCAACAGATTTAAATTCTTCAGATATAAGAAATAGAGAATTTAGATGTAAGGTTGATCCAACAGCATCAGTATTTCATCCACCTGCACCAAAAGATGATATAGATTTAGTTGTAGCTAATACAACAAATGTAATAGACCAAGATGGTCAATTCATGCTTAAAGCATCAGAGCACTTATTAAAAGAACAGACAGGTGCTACACATGCAAGAACATGTACAGAATCATATTATAAACATTTTGGTTCAGTAAAAATATCTCCACCAATGGATAACGGTTATGATGTAACTGAAATGCCTACACAGGAAATTATTAATGATACTGCAACGGGTGTTCAAGAATTGTTTGATGGTATTAATGAATTTTATCCATTAACTAGAACATCTACAGAACTTATTGGATCTGATGAACAATCACAAACAGAAACAGATGTAACCCAAGATCATTTCGATTATTACTGGCATGACTGGGATTACTATACAGGTTATGGTGGTCATTGGCGTAATGATGGTTACTATGGACATTATGGTCGCGACTATGGATGGTATGGTTGGGGCTATGAAGGTTACGTAGAAACAACTACAACAACAACTACAACAGAAACAACAGATACTTATTTAAAGACAACTGAACAATTAGCTGTAGGCGTTAAAGAAACTACTGAAAAAGTAGGTGACTTTATAACTGATATATCATTCAATCCATTTATGAGAGCTAAAACAATTAAGATAGTTGCTTGGGGATTGAGACCAAATTTAAGACATTATTTCTATTTTGATAATCAGTCTATTGATGATAAAGTTAAAAAAGGATTCCTTAATCCACCTGGCTGGACTAATGGTGAAGTTATCGGCAATGTTGCTGGAGGAATTCATCCTAAGTTCGTAGAACCAACAGGTGTTAAAGGCGCGGCAGTCGAAGCAGGTGCTCAAGGCATGCTTGCAGCAGTGTTCTATTTACCTGCTAGTACATTCCATGTCGGAGATAGAGAATTAGTTATTTCAGATTCTTCATCACTAGCTGGTCTTAAAGGTTCGGTTTCTAAAGCAAGTGTTAAATATAATGCTTATAACTATAGCGCTGAGAAAACAGAATATACAATGACAACTAGAGCTCCAACATTTAGTATGTCATCTTCACACGACCAATTTGAAGAAGTGACTGTAGATACACATACTGATGTAACATCTAATACATATTGGAGTTGGAATGATAACTATTATGATCCATATTATTCAAATGGTTATTGGACATCTGATGGTCTTGTAATTAATAACTATGCAAATTCATCAGTAAATACAATATGGGCAGATTCAGAAATAGGAATTACTTCTATTAACGCAGCTGCATATACAGGATTGAATTTCTCATATGATGCAACAGACTTAAAAGTATATCCTAATACTACTACCACAACAACAGGAACAGGTGATAAAGCTACAGGAGCTATTACAGGATCCGGAGGCGGAGCTAATAATTATAGTTATGTCGATGACTTCGCGAAGAATTGGACTGATGGAACGTTCAATCTTATGATAGGGGGAATATTCTAATGGCATTAACAAACAGTGATTACAAAGTAGATAGAAATCCTATCGCACAAACATTTAGGGTAGAAGCTAAAGATATTCCTGGTTCAGATGGTTGTTACTTAACAGCTGTTGATTTATTCTTTAAATCTGCAGCACCTAAAGCAGGTGTAACTGTATGGATAGCTAATTGTGACAATGGTAAACCAGTAACATCACAATTAATAGAAGGAAGTGAGACTCATCTAATAGCAGATCAAATTCAAATATCAGATAATGCTACAATACCAACAAGGGTTATATTTCCAGGTGCGGTATATGTAAAAGCAGGCAGACAATATGCAATATGTGTATATCCAGATGGTGGTAATCCAGACGTCAAAATATTCGTTGCTCAACAAGGCGAAGAAGATGTTCTGTCAGGAGCAAAAAATCCAAACAATTGGAATGGTGGTACATTCTTTGCATCAGCTGGCGGCGCGTGGGAACCTAAATTAGATACTGATTTAAAATTTGCAATATATAGAGCAACCTTTGGAGCTGGTTATACTGGTAATGTAACCTTAACAAATGCTGACTTAGAGTTCTTTACATTAACAACTCAAACAGGAACCTTTACAAAAGGTGAAGAATTATGGCAAGTACCATCTTCTTATGTTAATGGTCATGCAACAGCAACATCTGGTAATACAACATTAGCAGGAACAAGTACAAAATTTAGTACTTGGTTTAGTGCTGGTGATACAATTGCATTGTATGCTAATTCAACAGTTTCAGATGTTGTTAAAATTAAATCAATTACATCTAATACCTCTATGGAATTATATCAAGGACCTTCGTTTGGTGCAACAGCTAATTTAGCATTAACGCCTTGTGGTGTTGTTGAAAAATATGAAACCAAAGACGGTGTTGTAAAGATTATAGTTAAAGATTCAACTGCTAAGACAGGAACATTATTTACACAATCAAGTAATATTAAAGGTGTAGATTCAAATGCTAATGCAGTAATTAGTACTATTGATAGTCATCCAATAAGTTATCTTAAACCATTTGTTGGTAGAACTACTCCATCAGCAACAAGAGTTTCATCAACCTTTACATCAACTAATGCTGCTGATATTACAGACACAGTAACTAAACCACTAATGTTCGGTTCTGATAATAGAATATCAGATCATGAAGGAGCTGTATTCTCCAAATCAAAAGAGATAGCAGATAATAGTGGTAATAAATCTTTTGTAGTAAGCACAACAATGAAAACAACTAATAAATTTGTTTCGCCAATTGTTGATGGTGATATATCAATGTTAGAAACATATCATCATAAAATTAATAATGATAGTTCTAATGAAAGAACTTTTGGTCAAGGATCCGCTAATACTAAGTATGTTTCAAAAACAGTTACATTAGCAACAGGATTAGAAGCTGAAGATTTAAATGTTTATTTAACAGCATATAGACCAGCTAATACTACATTAGAATGTTATGCTAGAATTATTAATGCATCTGATACTGATACATTAATTGATAGACAGTGGACTAAATTGTTTGAAGAAGACGCACAGAAAAGTATGTTCAGTGATAATAATCAATTGAATGATATGAGAGAATTTAAATTTAGTATACCACAAATACCTACAATAGATAGTACAAATAAACAAGCATATACTGCTAATACTACATCAGGTAGTACAGATATAACCACTAATGGTTCTGGATTTAGTTCCGGAGACTTAGTTGTAGTTTCAGATGGTACATGGGATACATATGCAACTGGTAGAGTTGTATCAGCAAACACAACTAAGATTGTATGTGGATCTGGAGTAGATGTAACTATTAGCAACGGTGACTTATATAAAGTTAAAACAGATGAAAAGAGATCAGCATTTAAACAAACAGTTGGATCATCATTTAGATTAAGATATTTTGATTCTTCAGGTAGAGAATTTGAGAATTTTAATATGTTCCAAATTAAGGTTGTGATGTTAGCAGAACAAGCAAGAAGAGTTCCAAGAATTGCTGATGTAAGAGCAATAGCGTTGAGCGCATAATGGCAGAAAGATTTCAAAAAACAAATATGCCCGGAATGGTTAAAGACCATGCGACTGGTGCAATACTAAATACTAATAAGGATGCTTTTGTAGCATATAAATCTAGGAAGGCTAAGATCATGGAATCGAATAATAGAATTGATTCTATAGAGATGGTAGTAGCTAACTTACAAGTTGAATTACAAAAGAGTGATGATAAGATAACAGAGATTCATTCCATGTTAAAGGCAATGGTAGGAAATAATGGCGGATAAAAAATATATATCAGCAAATATAGCGTATCAAACTGATACATTTGGTGCTTGGGTTGAAAGAACCAACCAGATGGTATTTGATATGTCTGAAAGAGTAGTTACTGCACAAGTAAACTCCATAGGTGCTGCTACAACAGGTAATGTCGTAGTAACATCTAATGTATGGAATAGTGATACTAGCGCATATGTAAATTCAACAGGTGGTGTATTCCAAGCTAATACAATAGCAGCATATGATTATTTAAGAGGTGGTAGTGTAGCCACAGAAGGTATTTTATATATTACTTCTAATACAAATATGTCTAATGGAAGTGTTAATGTAGCATCTAACTCAACAGTCAATTCAGTAACAATTAAAGGCACATGGGCAGATATAGAATCAACAACAGCTTATGTAAATGGTACAACATTACAAGTTAGTTCTAATGTTCATATTAATAGTACATCAACTAACACATCAATTAATTCAACATCATTACATGTAACTGGTACAACATTAGATATTAATTCAACAACAGTTGATATGGATGGCACCGCATTAACATATGACGGTGATAATGTTACAGTAACTGCTAATGATATAACATTAAAATCAAATTCAACTATATCAGTTGTAGACATTAATGGAGACGGAACTTCCTCTTCAGTAACACTTGCTGGTAATTTAGTTACAGTAGATTCAGACGAATCAAACTTTAATGCTAATGTTACATTTGGATCCAATGATAGTGATACTGTCACAGTAACATCAGTAATAGATTCAGATGTTAAACCTTCTGCTAATTCAAAAGCATTAGGTAATACAACAGCCAGATGGGATATTAGTGCAGAAGATATAGATGCATCTAATACATTAAACGTATCTGGTAATGCAACTTTCTTAAGCGATGTTCAATTAGGTAATGCTAATACTGATACAATTGATTGGCAAGCCGAAGTAGAAGGCAATATAAATCCAATATCTAATTCATATGGATTAGGTTTAAATGATGCTAGATGGGATATTAAAGGTACAGCAGGTAACTTTAGCACAGACTTATCAGTAACAAAAACAATTACAGGATCCAATACATTAACTATAGCAGGACAAGCTAATTTAAATAGCACAGTTAATATTACAGGAGCAGCAGCTTTATCAAATACACTAGGTGTTACTGGCGCTGCTACATTAAGTAATACACTAGGTGTTACTGGTGCTACTACTTTATCAAATACATTAGCGGTAACAAATACAGCTACATTTAGTAATACAGGATCCTTTGCAGGATTATTATCAACTGTAGATATTAATACTACTGGATCTGTTAATGCAACAGCTGGTATGAATGTAGGTGCTAATGTTAATGTTAATACTTCACAAATTTCAATTGGTAACTCAACACAGAATACTTATTTTAATGCAACAGGAATCGAAACAGACGGAACATTAGGTGTTAATAAGACTATTACAGGAGCCAACACTCTAGTAATATCCGGAGCTGCAACTCTTCAAAACACCTTAGCGTTAACAGGTGCTGCTACATTAAGTAATACTTTAGGCGTTACCGGTGTAACAACATTTACTGCTAATGCCGTTAGTGGTAATGTAGAAATTTCACAAGCTAAAATCACAGTAGGTAATTCAACTGTTAATGCAGTAATAGCAGATAGCGGTAATATAACAACAGATGGTGCATTAGATGTATTAGGTGGATCTACACTTAGAGGTGGATTAACATCTGTAGCTGGTGCTACTTTACAAGCAGGAGCTGATGTCACAGGTAATGTTGATGTTAATGCTGCTGTTAATATTGGTGCTAATGTTACTTTAGGAACTGAAACACTTAAAATAGGTAACTCAACAGTCAATGCAGTTGTTGGCGCAGCTGCTGGTATTCATACTAAAGGTGACATTACTGGTAATGGTGCTATCACTGTTGGTGGCGCAGGTGCTATAGGAACAACTTTATCAGCTGGTAATACAGATATAACAGGTTATATAAATGTATCATCAACATCTAATGTTGGTGGTGTTGCATGGTTTAGAAATAATATAAATCAAGCTACAGGCAAGTATGCTAATTTATCTAATGTTAAAATAACCGGTAATGTAACAACCAATGTAATACATACAGGTACAAGAGCAAGTTTAGTTTCAAATAATATAAACTTAACAGCTTCAGCATTAACTGTAACTCCAGATGCTACATTTAACGAAGATGTTACTGTATCTGGTAACTTAACAGTTCAAGGAACAACATCATTATCATCTAGTAGTGCATTATCATTAAACGTCGCTACAATGACTTCTTTAACAGTATCGGGTTCTGCTAACCTAGCAGGTAACGTCCATATTGGTGAAACGTATGCTGACGATGTTATTAATTTTAATGGTAAACTTAATACAAACATCATGCCACTTGCTAATGGTAAGTCACTCGGTAATACAACAAAAACATTTAACGTCTATGCTGGAACAGTCGATGCGTCTGGAGCAGTAGGTGTTGCTGGTGCACTAACAATTAACACTTCATCACAAACAGGGTCCGCAGTACATTCTGGTGACGTTAGAATAGGTAATTCAACTTCTAATACTATTATTTCCGGCTCAGGTGGTGCAATGACGGTAGATTCTACTTTAACAGTAGATGGCTCGTCAAATGTCGTAGGAGATTTTAGTATCCATTCAGATATAAAGAATGAATCGGGAACACCGTTCAGAGTCTTATATGCGAATGGCGACGTAGCTTGGCCATAAAAGGGGGAATAAAAGATTATGTCGAATCCCCTAAAAATGATCGCACACGCCAACGGGGTATATGCGAATGGCGTTCAAGAGACTTCTTCTGCAGAATTAGACTATCTGTCTAAGCTTCTCTTAATTAAAATGGGTACCGAATCTGGTACTGGAGATAATACTGCCGATCTTAATATTGATTCAACAGGATCCTCTGTAGGTACTTTTGTTGATGAATATGCCAATGCAGAAATACTTTCTCATGATAGCCCAGCTATTACAAGCACGACTTATACTTTTAAACAAAATACAGCTACAGCATCTGAATCTGGTATTCATCATTTAGTCACACATGATGGTGATAATAGTAATCCAGGAACAATTAGAATATTAACAGATGCAGAATTAAATGTAGTAATAGATTTAGCAATATCAGAAATATCAAAAGCTAATTCAACTTATGCTGCACCAGGAACATATTACGTAAGTTCTTCTTCTCCAAGTATTGGTGGTACGTGGGTAGCACAAGATACTTTCTATGATGAATTAACCAATCATGCAAATGATGATGATGAAAAAGTTACTTATAAACTTTGGCGTAAAACATCATATGATAATTCTCCATCTACTATTCCATTATTAAAACAAATTAATGGTGCTCTTAAAGTTCAAACAGAAGATGAATTAGAACATTTAACATCTAGATTAAGAAATAGAATTATAGGGACTAGTAAAGGAAAATATGTTTTCCAAGCCTCTGCACCAGGAGCAGGAACATGGGTAGCTAGAGGAACAGCAACAAATAGAAAACCACAAATTAGTGGTGTTCAATATACTGGAACTTATTCAGATCAATATGCTGGCCAGTATGGTAGAGCTTTCGCTAGACAGTTTGCTCGCCAATTTACCAGACAATATTCTGCACAATATACAGTTCAGTTTTTAAGACAGTTTCAAAGAGTTTATACTGGTCAATATGAAAGACAATACTCTAGACAATTTGCTAGAGGAACAGCTGGAGCTCAGTTTGCAGCTACTCAATATGCTAGAGTTTATTCAGCGCAATATACAAGAGAAACACCAAGCACAACATATTCAGATGGTCAATATGATAGAAATACTCCTGGACCACAATATGGAGTTCAATATACTAGAATATATTCTGCCAACTATTCAGATGGTCAATATGATAGAGAAAGACCGGGACCACAATACGCATCACAGTTCTTAAGAGAATATGCTGGTGGCACTTATGCCGTTTCGTATGTTCGTCAAACTCCTAGTACACCATATAATGCTCAATATCAAAGAATATATTCTGTTAACTATTCAGTTGCTTATACAAGATCAAATTATACTAGAATATATGGTGGTTACGGTTATGCAATAGGTTATGCTATTCAATATGGAATATTATACTCTAGAACTAGACCAGGACCTAATTATGATAGATCAACACCAGGACC
>CEUX01212687.1_pt1 | contig 20407 bp, 18 predicted proteins | sample 531361 | NCBI WGS metagenome assembly CEUX01 (sample SAMEA2622736, study PRJEB7988) | marine metagenome | isolation source: saline water (ENVO:00002010), including
TTTTTTATAATTAAACTCTTATGCTATGTACTTGCAAGGCAAAACACAAGCTTTGTTCAATTATTATCTGAGTTTACAACTATTACCTTAGTTGATGCCAGTAAATAACAAAATCATTTTAGTTTAATTTCTTAGTTGATGATCAGTTTGCTACAATAGAGCGTGTTTTTTATTAAAATTGCTGCTGTGTATAGTTCTTTTGAGTCACCTTTACAAACCATAAACCATCCCTTATTGGCTGCTCGTAAAATTCAGCTCACCATAAAGCGAGATGATCTTATTCACCCGCAAATTAGTGGCAATAAGTGGCGTAAACTAAAGTTTAATTTAGCCGCAATGCAACAACTTGGAAAATCTGAATTACTCACTTTTGGTGGTGCTTTTTCAAATCATATCCATGCCAGCGCTGCTGCGGGGAAACTATTTGGTTTTACTACTCATGGTATAATTCGGGGTCCAGAACTTGATAGCGAAAATCCAACACTGCGCTATGCAAAGCAATGTGGCATGAATTTACATCCAGTTGACCGTGTTACTTACCGGTTGAGGCATGATCAAAATTACTTAGCTGAATTACAACATCAATTTCCTAATGCTTATATTTTACCTGAAGGCGGCACTAATTCAGCAGCCCTTCTAGGCTGCAAAGAGTTGGCCGAAAGCCTTCCCCCAGCAGACTATATTATATGCCCTACGGGAAGTGGCGGAACACTAGCAGGTTTAATTGAGGGCGCATCACAAAGTACAACAGTATTAGGGGTGGCTGTACTTAAGCAAGCTGAGTATTTAATAACTGACATTAAACAATTGAGCAACCGCGCCAAACAACAACAAAACTGGCAGCTGTTATGTGACTTTCATGATGGCGGTTATGGCAAGTTTAGTGCTAATTTGTGGCAGTTTTGTCAAGCATTTAACCACCAGCACGACATTCCTCTTGAACCTATTTACAGTGGCAAAATGATGTATGCACTATGGCAACTCATTGAGCAGGGCTTTTTTGCTCCACATACACACATTATTGCGATTCATACAGGTGGGCTACAAGGTTTAGATGGCTTGCGATACCGCAATTTAATCGACTAATTAGCTGTATTAGCTATGCGGTGTTATATCTGCTAACTTTTGTAAGGGCTCAGCAAAGTAAAAGCCTTGAGCTGCAACCACCCCTAAGTTTTTGAGGGTCGCAAGTTCATTTTGCGTCTCGACCCCCACCGCATAAACAGGAAAGCTTAATTCGCTGCCCTTATTGATAATCTGTTTTACGATCTTCTGCTGTTGAGCATTTGTATCTATATTATGTATTAGCTCATAGGCCAGTTTAATACTGCGTATATTATTAAGCTGCGCATAAGTAGCTAGGTGCTCTGCACTTCTCACGTTATCAATTACCACACCAGCCGACAGTTTCTCTAAGCACTTAAACTGTGAGATTAATTTTTTATGTTGGCGTAGATAATCATCTTCACTGAGTTCAAATTGAAGTTTACTAATTCCCTCATAGTCACTCATATGTTCTTTAAACCAAACCCAAAACTTGTCATTGAACCAGTTCATAGCATGTAAGTTTATACTGACTGTGATTGCACCAGCTTCGTTAGAGAGTATTCTCTTCACTTGAGTAATAACGATTTTATCTAAAAACAACACGTCATTTTTACTGCTCATGTGGGGAATAAAATGCCGAGCTGCCAATAGCCCCAAATTTTTATGACGAATGCGAATTAACGCTTCATGCTGTAAAATTTCACCTGTTTGTAAATCGAACAATGGTTGAAAAAACAACATAAAATGTTTGTTTTTAATGTACTCAAACAAGTGCTCTTTACTGTCTGCTAACATGCTTGATTGGGTATGCCCGAACGGCAAGCGATGAATATGTTGCCATGCACTTTGTTTAGCCATAGCCAATGCTGATTTAGTTAGCTGATATACAACAGCTTGGTCTGCTCCTGTTCGGTAATTACAAACACCAATCTTGACATCAGCACGTGATAAATCACTGCGATAGTTTAAGCACGCTTGGTAAATAACTTGATGAAGCCGTTTGGTATATTTATCAAGCTCAGTTGCAGGGATGTTATTTAAAGTAACCGCGATGCCACCTGAAGGAAGCAACTTAACGGAGCGATTAACCAACTCACCAAAACCTTTCGCAATCACTAATTTAAAGTAGTTATCAACATCCAGGTTCGATGGAAAAGGTGTTTTCCAAAAGAACAAAGCAAATAAATGGTTATAACTTGTTGGCACCCCATAAAGAATATTGAGGTCTTGTCGCGGTAAAGGCCTTGGCGATGCTAGCTTTTGTGATTTAAATTGGGGTTCAATTTGTGCATCTGCTGATGCTTGCGGTTTGATAACAGGTTGCTCTTTAATAGCCGTAGACTTAGCCATACTTCGCCACCAACGCCCAGCCCAATAGCCTGTTGCTAGTAAAATAAGGTTTAATAGTATAAATAAGTGGCTTTCTAGTAACCAAGCTGGCCAATGAAACAAACGTAAACTGACTGTTTTATAACTAAATACTTCTTGCTCTACATCAATAAAATTTGCAAAGTTTTGCGGCAAATCAGCTACATCCAAGACAAAACCCTGACTTTTTACAATAGACGCGATGATGTCTTGCGAGGTGATAGGATCTAAGTTTAATTCATATACTTCTTTAGCCAGCTCAGTACCAGTATGATGAACCTTGTCATGAAGTACATCATTAAGAAAAATGTTAAAAACAACCACAAGCAAAAGCACAATCGTCACATAAATGACCACTGGTCGCTTGATCTGTGAAGCAAAGTCTTTTTTCATTTCACAATTTTGTTGCCCAAAGATATACAAAGTGTTGTTCAAGAACCCCATAAATACAAGGCTACAGGCTGATTAAAAGTAATTTCAGAAGAATCCTAATACCAACGCTGTCAAAAATTCCGTAAATTTAACAACCTAGCATTTACTGGTAATGAGAATTATTTTGTAATCAACAATTCAAAAAGTCGCAACTGAATCTCTGCAACAGAGTTAAATAAAGATAAGCAACCTTTTACAGTAACCTTTAATCAACCCCAAGATAACTGTTTGTAATGATGAAAGGCGTTATTATTTAGCCTTCGTAGATGCGCATTACCCGAAAAAATAAGCGCCATCATGACAGCGTAGCTGATGCACACCAGGCTCATGAAGATGTATTTACTCTAAATACATTTATAGCATTTGATGTCTTATATTGAGCTTGTTCTAAATCTTTTATCAATTTAGATAATAGCGCCAATTCGGTTTGTACTTCCTGCATATTTTCAGTGATATTTTGGCTTGCCTTACTCGCTTCTTCAGCTAACTGATTTTGTGATTCAATCGCTGATGACACCATGTTTGTTTGGCCGCTCACCTCAGTGATATTAGTTGTCAAAATATCGATATTCTTGAGCGCATTTTCACTATTTTCACTCACCTTCTGCGTTGATTCAGAGGTATTTTCCATATACGCCTGAAGTTGTTGCACTTGCTGCTTTATGTCATCAAGCACTGAAGATATTTCTGATGTTGAATCTTGGCTACGCGTTGCTAAACCCCGCACTTCGTCTGCAACAACAGCAAAACCACGCCCTTGTTCACCCGCTCGAGCAGCTTCGATAGCAGCATTAAGGGCTAGTAAATTAGTTTGTTCAGCAATACTCGAAATTGTATCAAGCACTGATTGAATACTGTTCGTTTTTGCACTTAACGAATCTGATTGCTGATGAGCCTGCTGAATCAGCGTAGATAGTGAGTTAATGCTCACTTTATTTGTGCCAATTATTTGCTTTGTATTATTCGATAAGTCATTTGCCTTTGCTGTATTTTTAGAGCTTTCATCTGCTGACAGTGCAATTTGCTCGATCTGGTTAGATAGCCTCGCGAAGCTATCTTGAAGCACCGATGTGGTTGAATTAACACTCTCAACTAATTCTGAGAGCTCTGTTGCAAAAGTGATTAATGATTTAACACTGGATTCGCTACTGCTGTTTGCTTGTTGCACTTGCCGTATCAACTTAGTGAGGGTATCTACCAACTCATCAACACTTCTAGAAATTGCACCTATTTCATCACTCGATTGGTCATCAATCCTCACTGTTAAATCATGGCTTGAAGCAATTTTTCCAATTAAATCTCGTACTTTTCTAACTTTTTTAGCAAGTGCCTTGATTACAAATAAACCGAAGGCGATAAAAAAAGTAATAAAAAATATCGCAAGACCTACCGTTACCACAGCCTCCATTTTAGCATCAACGTGCTTTTCCTCGATAAGCGACTCTAACGCGCTTTGTTTTTCAGTAATACGCTTGTGAATTTTGCCAATTAAGTCCGTTGACAAACTAAACCAGTCCGAAGGTTCTGGGTAAGACAAAGCCAGCTTGCCACTTTCTTGATTTAGGTTTTCGATAATTGCCTTAATATCTTTAAAGGCTTGTGAATTAGTCAATTCTGATAGCCATGCTTTATCTTCTTTTGCGGTGAGTGTTAAAGCGAGCATAGCCAAACTTTCTTCAATATTATTAAAATAGCCAGCAACTTGAACCTGACTATCTTTAGATATTGATTGTAATGATAAAATACCATTCACCTTTCCTCTAATCTGGCCTAACCTCTCCTTTAACAAAGACATTCTGATAATAGCTAAACCTGAAGAGATTGCTTCGGATTGTCTAATGTGTGAAACCCGGCTGTTAGCAACATCCAACATAAACTGGTTGGCATTAGAATAAACGGCAAACGCTGACTTTCCTTGCTGCCTATCGATATTTTCTCTTAACGCTTTTATATTTTTGTGCTTTTCTAACACTGCAGTAAATAGGGCTATTGAGTGTTTTTTCGTTTGAGTATAATTAGAAAATTCGTTAAAAACTTTATCAACAATCAAGCGTTGCTTAGCAACTTTGTCACCGTTTTTGCGATACCCTGAACCAATAAAGCCAGCAGTTAATCCCCTTTCGACTGCCGTTTCATGCGCTATTTTATCTATCATCAATACTTCGCTGATAAATTCAGCATCTTGACTCACAAGCTGCTTTTTTTGCAGGGACGCATCAATAACAATATAAGATGTTGTAAGCATCACAACCAAAGCAAATGCAATCACTGCTGCTAGCGCTTGTTGAAAGCTTATCTTACTAAGTATTTTCATGGGTGTAGGAATAAAGTTTTTTATTAAACTTAGACCATACGATTGATATCGCCAGTATTTATAACTCTGCTCCAGGCATACTTGCAGCCATAAAAAAGAACGTAAGCTCTAATCCTAGCTTCACAGACTCAATTAAAAGATAAACGATTCAATGCAAAGTAAAGAACAAAATGAGTGGGTAAATTTGTGCGGCCAGCATGCATTCTAAGTTATTTTTCAACATTATTTTTAGTTAAAAAAAGAGCCGCTATTTAGCGGCTCTCTTATACATTTCTAATTTTGTCTTTGGTCAGAACGGTTTCCTTTACTTAAGAATAGAAAACATAATGTAAAGTTTCTCACAGCCCAATTGAAACAAACCTTCAATTAATGTTTAAACATTTTCATTTTGCAATCTGTAACGTTTCCCGTAAAATTTTAGAGGAAATTTACAATCGAACACTAGTAAACAAGGAGCGTCCCCAAAGTCAGTAAGATAATTTAGTCATTTTAGCCACAATAACTTTTTTGAATTGCTGAGAGCTTAGCTGCCTCTACATTAGTTATTAGTAATTCGTAAGTTTTATACAACCTTTGAAACCTTAAAATATACTGACATTGATTTTTAGGCGGCAACCATTCGTTAGGCCCCTTATCACCTTTGCTTCTATTTAAACTAGACTCAACACTCAATAAATTAGCAGGATCATTAGCAAACTTTGCACGTTTTTCATTTGTCCATTTGTTAGCACCATGTTTCCACGCCCAAGATAAGGGAACAACATGATCAATATCTATTTCTGAGGCTTTAAAAATTGTATTCCCAGTAAAGGAGGATATCCATTTACCTGATTCAACTTTACACATTCTGTTCGATCTAAACTTTACCTCTACTAATGATTGCGAAATTAAAGCTTCCATTCTAGAGTTTTGACAATCACCATCTTCATCAGCCCAGCCATTACCAAACTTGCTTCTTGAGTATTCGGCTTTATCTGCTAATTGCGGAGGTATCTCGTCAGGAATTGATTGTTTATTGACAGAAGGTTTTCCTTGGCTTTTAGGTAGCCTGCCGCCAGATTCAAGGCAGGACTGTATCGAATTAAATGTATGAAAATTCTTAGTACGACTATAATAGGGACTATTTTCGTCGTGACAAATACCACTCTTTGATTTTTTAACTATTGATGCATCAATGTCATTTGAAAACAGAAAAGCGAAAAAAATAATGACTAAGTTTGAGTAGCGTACCATCAATCTATCCTTGTTTATTCATCTATAGCATCAGGTGGGATTAGATCATCAATTTTAAGTCCACTAGGAACTGAGGAAGGAACAGCATCCATAACAATATGAGATTTATCTTCGAAAAACTTCAAAAATTCGATTAGCTTTAAAATCTCATTTGGTTGAATCATCTCTGTATATTTAAATACAGTTCCTATACATACTTCGTAATAATCACTTTCTAACCTACAACCGGTGAAATGCTGTACAATTGCTTGATCAAGGCTTTCTACCGAGCCGTCATGCATATATGGCGCTGTTAAAGTTACATTTCTTAATGATGGTGTTCTAAATTTTAGAAAATCTTTCAAATTTTCCGTTACTTCGAATCTACCCTTATCAATACTTTTATCTTTTTTGAAGCTTACTATACCAATAGAATGAAAATCAAAGTCTGAAAAAAGTGTATTTGAGTGACAACTATTGCATTTATATTTTTCAAAAAATAACCGTGCTCCTTTAACCTCTGCTTTTGGCATTTGTATGTTACCTTTCAAAAACTCGTCCCAAGGTGTTTTACGTGTTGCGAAAGCAACCTCTTGATATCTAGCCAAAGCGTTTGCTAAATCGCTTATAGTAAAATTGTTCTTATGTGGGTAAGCAGACTCAAATAATTTTCTATATTTTTTCTGTACTGAAGATAAGTCTTGATTACCTGAATGCCCAATTAGACGATGCTGAATGAAACTTAAATAAGCTAGATTCCAAATGGACTCATTTACATTCTCGAAGTTTTCGTACAAATTTTTACAGTAATCTTGCTCTTTGCCAACTAGATAACATGTATTACTTTTTAACTCTGAATTACTAATTATTGGTATCAATGATTGAGCTGCTAGCGCATTTTCTAGGCCTAAAGGTACGTGCTTGCCTAGTGGCGTTAAAAATTTAATTGGCCCTTGAAGGTCAACTTCCACACGCCCATCCCAGAACAGTTTTTTAACTTCATTATTATCAAGATTAAATAACGCTTGAGTATTTCGCTCCAGTGCTTCAGTACCCTCACCAGCTAATCGCAATGCCCCTAAGTTATGACCTCCAGCGCCTATAGCTTTTCGTAATGAATCAGAAGTGTGATTATTTACCAAATGACATGTAGAACAAGAGGTGTCTTTATTTGTACTCAACAGCTTATCAAAAAATAATGCTTGTCCAAGGTAATACTGCGCATCTAATAGTTTAGGCTCATTTCGTATTGGTACTATTTCATTTTTGTCTATAAATTCTAGCAGCCACTGGTGGTCATTTAATTTTGAACAAGCTCTGCTCGTATAAAAAGTAGAAATTACAACAACTGCTAATAAAATTTTATTCATCTACAGTGTTTTTAAAAACTCTAGTAACTTTTGAAATTCTTCTTCATCAAAAATTTCAATATAAGACAGTAATTCTGACCTGCTTGCCAATATACGACCGTAGTTGTATAACTCATCATTTGACATGTCTTGATGTTTAAAATATGGAATAGGGTTAAAGTGAAATAAAACTACCTCATCCAAAGAGTTAAATATTCCGTTGTGTCCGTATGGCTTTGTATTGGATACATCCAACAATGATGGTGTCTTAAATTTGAATCGGTCTCCATATTTTAATGATATTTCAGAGCGTCCTAAGTCTTGTCCATCAACACTAAATCCAAACTTCCCCTGTGGTGTAGCAATAGAGTGAAATTTAAAATCACTTAAAAGGTCACCACTATGGCAAGAGGCACACCGACCTTTTCCATAAAAAAGAAATGCTCCTTGTTTCTGAGTAATATTTAATGCATTTGTATCACCCCTGATGTACTTGCTCCAATTGTTCTGTATGCAATTTTCTTTATTTATAAGAAAGGAACTGATCGCGTTACCAATATCTGATAATTGAATTTTTTCAATTTCGATACCACTTTCTACAAACTTGGTTTTTAATTCTTCCCAATCTTTGCCGTCTGAACTTAATATTTTCCTATTTAAAAATTCCGATGCGTGCTTATAACGTTCTTCATGATATGAATCATCAATTGAAACCATTTCGTTATTTTCACTGTCGCTTAACAACCCCAAAAATTCGTCTCTAGCAAGAATAGGCAAAACAGCAGCTAAAGCTAATGGTGAGTCGAAGCCCTTTGATACATCATCACCAATTATTGATACAAGCCGGCCTCGCTCTTGTTCAACCTTCCCATCCCAGAAATAGGTTTTGTAGTCTTTGTGACCCCTTCCTACAAATGTGAATGAATTTCTTGGGACAATTATCCCTTTACCATCTTTTAAACGAGCTTCACCTTCTCCACTCCCGCCTACACCTATTGATAAAGGTAATCCATCGACCCTATTGAGTTCTTTTAAATGACATGTTGAACAAGAAGTATCGTTTCCACCACTCAACAGCTTGCTTTCGAAAAGAGCCTCGCCTAGCTCTATCAGCTCTTTGTTATTGTTTTGAACAGCATTACAATCGAAGCCAGTTAGTCCATAAATTTCGATAATTTTTTTTAACTTAAAGTCAATATCAGAAGCATTGGCACCTAACGGAATTAGTACCAATAAAAGAGTTAACCACTTCATTATCTCTCCCTGAATTTATGGTGTTTTGCTAATTCTTCTGCAGGTTTCTGGTGTATTTCTAAAGCCACTAATCCCAAAGCCGATAATCTATATTCTGAAATCCCATTTGATAACATTTGCTTTCGAAGCTTGTCATAGTCATGACAATCAAGCAGTTGTAATTCGCTAGACTTTTTTAATGCATCATTTTGTTGTTGCTCTATATACCAATTACTATCCATTGCATGAGCACATTTCAAAGTTAATTTCATATACTCAGACTTGTTCGTGTAGTAGGTATATTCAGGAATTAAATACTCTCTGGATACATAGCCAATTACAAAAATTATTACGCAAAGCTTAAATGTTATATTTAGTACTTTCATTGCACTAAAATTCCTAGAGAATTGAGAACTTCAATATCGAGTTTTTCTTTAGCAGTTTGCCCTACAGATAGTCTATATTTATTTACGGCTTTTCTCGTTTCAGGCCCCATAATTCCATCTAACTTTCCTTGATAGAAATCTAATGCTTGAAGTGTTAACTGTACTCTTAGAATGATATTTTTTCTTTTTTCTGCATCTGACATTACCTTTTGAAAATTAGATTCCTCGGCAGTTGGAATGGTTGATTTAGGTCTTGATGGTTGTCCCAAAGGATCTGAAGGAGGGCTTACAGGAGCAGTTCGAGGCGCTGGAGTAGGTGTAGATCTTGGCTTGTATGTACCACCAGATGATGAGCGATGAGAAGAATGACTGGCGTGAGATGAATGACTTCTGTGCCCAGCCAAATAAAGTGGCATTTCACCAGTATTTAAAGGTGCGGTTTCAACATCATCAATAAATTGAAATTTTTTCTTATCATCGTCTGACGAAACAATATCGTTACTAGCATTTGCAGTAATAGCAGCAAAACCACTAAATAGACCAACTAAGTTTTTTATTTTTCTCACAGTATTCTCCCTTTAGGCATTACTTCCATATTTCTAATCGAAGAAAAAAAACCTCCGCAATCTGACTTAATAGTACAGTACTCACAGTCAGCCGGAAACGATTTTTTCCAGTCACTTATTGATTTCTTTGCAAATTTATAGAGTTCTTCTGGGATATGACACAACGGGTAGTTAAATAAAGAAATTTCAACACCAAATCTGTCACCAAGCAAACAAGCTTCTTGCAATTCGTCACAATACAATTCTGGCTTTAAGTACAAATTTTTCCAGTTTTTTTTAGCCCAACCCGTCTGCTCCAAATTCATGATTGAAACACGAGTTATTGAATTGAAACATGTTAAAGCCATCTCTACTATTGAAGACAGTTCACTGAAATTAGCCTGAGTAGGTATAACCCTTAGTTCTATTGGTATGCCTTTATTTCCTGCGTTAATCAGCCCCTTTATCGTATCATTCCATGCCCCCTTACTGTTTACCAAATAGTCGTGTGTACGACTAGATGTAGAGTATAAAGGTATTCCAATTTCTATTTTTCGTTTTAATGCAGCTTCTTTAAAATTTTCTGTGAAGTTAATATCTTTAAATGCTCTACCGTTCGACAAGATATGTAATGGTGTTTTGTCATTAAATTCATTAAGAATTTTAAAAAAATTGAGTATAGCTTTCTTATCAAATAATGGCTCACCACCAGAAATACCAATAACATCTGAAGACCTAAATGAGACTATTGACTGTGCAGCATATGCAAAAAGTACAGTATCATCGACATCCCTTGGTGGCTGTGAACAAAATAAGCAAAGATTATCACAACGCTCAGTAACTAAGAGGGTATTTGCATTCGCGCTCCTGCAAAGAACTACTCTAACTTGCCCTCGTCCGTTCAGAAGCGCTATGTCGCCATGATTAGTCCATTTATCTAAGAGAGGATTCCAGATGGTTTTTATTGTTGAATCTGGAATGTTCGATTCACATATCAATAATTTAGGTAAAGGAGTTGCTTCTTTGATGGCATCTCGATATTTCAGTATTTGAAAGGGGCCAAATACACTATCGAGTTCCTCTACATAGAATGAATCGGGTCTCGCTACTTCAGCCATTTAACCACCCATCTAATACATTTTTATATTTCTGTTCTCGGATGAGTTCAAAAATAAAATCAAAGATACTTTTGTGAAGTTCACAAAATCTGGAATAGCTTTTCACTCCAATAGGCTCTCCAAAATCTTGCAAGTGATAAATAGGATCGGAGCCACAACTGCCTTGGTAAACACAATCTGAGCAACCCGGAACATCAAAATTGAATGAATGGGCAAGAAGTTGAGTTGAGTGTTCTAGGTTTAATTCAGTATTATTAATATTCCCTATAATTAATTCGTCTGCTCCATATTTTCGATAGACCATTCTAGCTTCATCTGAGCCAAACACATTTCCGGTGTAATCAATTAAAATACTGTTTTTTAGGTAACCAGCGGGAGCCATAAGGTCAACATACGCAGCGGATGGTGAATTTAATAGCCGCTTATAATGAATCAGCAAAAAATGTTCGATTAAAGGCGTACCCGAAAGGTTTTCATTTAGAATCCGCCTAATAAGCTTTTTATAAAAAACCATAAAATCAGTGTTCGAAATATCTTTAGCTTGTTTTTCTTCTGCAAAGCCATAAGAACTAACAGGTCTAACAAACATTCCTATCAGCCCTAGAGCCAAGTGAGTATCGACTAATTCGTCATAGCCCTCTAGACCATCTCTTGTTACGGTTGTAACAGTTCCGATCTTATCTTTGCCTAGCTCATCGTGTATCCAATTTATATTCTTCTGAACTAACTCGAATGAATTTTTTGTTATTAGTTTTCTATGTTTATTATGCGCTTTTTTGCCTGCATCAATGCTGGTTGAGAAGCCAATATTTTTACCTCTACACCAATTGATAATCGATTCATCAATTAGGGATAAGCTTGTTGCGATAACAATATTAAAGTTTTCTTTTCCTACTTCATTTTCAAACTGTTCATAAAAGGCTTGAATAAAGCCAAAGGCCAGTAATGGTTCACCTCCCTGAAACTCTACCTTGTAAGGAGGTTTTTCTATTTTAGTTATGAACTGAATGAGTGATGGGATTTGAGATAGCTCTAAATCAAAGCCACTTAAATCAGCATTAACTCTGCTCACTTGGCAATATGTGCAATGATGATCGCAACGCAATGTTGGTACAATCATAATTAGTCGCGACGACTTTAAATCTCTACTTATTTTTTTGCTAAACGCAGAGGTTGTAAGCTGTACCTTACTCTCAAAATCCTCATCTGAGGCAATAAATAACTTTTGTTGAAGTTCATTTAAGAGAGCTTTATCTTTACATTGAAAAGAACCAAATACTTTTTTCAGTAAAGCTTTATTGTTGAGTACATGGTACATATTGGCCATATTAGAAATGACTGTTCTTCCGTCATTAAGCTCCCTAAAATTTATTGGAAGGCTTTTATATTTTGTCATTACTGGCTCAAATCCTTAAGTGCTTTCCTAATAATAGCTAATTTTAAATCCTCAGTGTTTGAGTTGAGCTTATCCCTAAGGGAGTAATCATTAAGTAGTTTATTTAACTCCGACTGGAAATGAATAAAATCATTGCCATCACAACTAACCTTTATTAACCATTCGTTTTCGTTATCTTCCAATGCCCACTGGTATTGATGCTGAAGCCAATATAGTGCTTTCCTCAATACCACCTCAGAATATTGTTGTTTTTTAAAAAGTAACTTCATTAGTTTGGCTCATCCCAGCCAGAAACCTTTTCATAATTATTAAAACTTACTCTTGATGAATAAAGCTGCGAAGAGTAGTACCAATAAGTAGCATAGCCAGCAACTATTTTCTTAGGCTCTCCTAATATTGCTCTAACCTGAGAAAACGACATTCCTCTCTTTAGCTTTCTCCACGCAGCTTTTTCTATTGTAATATTTGTAGGCTTCGATTTGATTTGCTGCTCTAACTCTGCAACCCTTTTTTCCAGATTAACTACATGCTGATTAAGACTTATCACTAATCGTTTGAGTTCCTCTGTTTCACTTGCGTTTGTTAATGTAGGTATTATCAAAAAAACAAACAGTAGAAACTTCTTCATTACTCGTCCTTTATAAAATCATATTTTTGAAGATATTTTCCAAGTCAGGCTCTCGCCTGACTCAATTATTCCATCTATGCTAATTCCGTTAGTGCTTTATTCAATGTTGGTCTGCTAACATTAAAGTGCTTAGCTACTTCTGCCTTTGTCATTTCAGGATCAAGTAGCATAGCTTGCGCTTTCTTTACGTCAGCAGGTATTAACTTTGGTTTTCTTCCACCTTTACGGCCTCTTGCTCTTGCCGCTTCTAAACCAGCTTTGGTTCGCTCCGATATTAATCTGCGCTCAAATTGAGCGATTGAACCGATCATATGAAATGCTAATTCACCAACAGCAGTCGTTGTATCTATATTTTCATTAAGGCTGATAAACTGAACTTGCTCAGATTTAAAGCCATCAAGTAACTCAATTAAATCCTTTAAACTTCGTCCAAGCCTATCTAAACGCTGAACTACGACAACATCACCTGCTCGTAAGGCATCTACCATACGATCAAGCTCTGGGCGCTGCTTTGATTTACCACTACATTTTTCTTGATAAATTCGCTCACAGCCAGCCGCTTTCAACGCATCTAGCTGAGCGCTTTCTGATTGTTCGTCCGTGCTTACTCGCGCATAGCCGATCTTCATCACAATCCTAAAAAAAGGTAGGTTTATTTTACTTAGATTACTTTACGGCTTGTTTTACATTAAAACAAGCAAATTATTATATCAGATTTGTAGTTGGCTAGACGTAAATAAAATGGTCATTTTATTTACGTTGCCTTTGCTTAGTTATTTAGTTTTTCCGGTAATGGCTGATTGAGTTGAGCCAACTTCATACCATGGATGTGTGCGTTGTACTGCCAGACCAAGAACTGTTCTAACAACCTATCATTTTCCTTATTGAGGCGTTGATTCTCCCTTTCCAACTTTTCTATTTTTACAGCAGCTACAGCCAGTGAGCTTGGTAACGCTCTCTTCTTTCTAGGCTTTTTACCTGATGCATGCTTCTTTACACTCTTATACGCCTCTTTGATTCGTGAATATTTTTGTAAAGTTTGTCTTGTATGACTTATATCTAATGAGCTGTGGAGTTCTTTACATAATTTGTCCCACGTCAGCCTTACGGTAAGATCCCACTCATCTAAGTGTTCAACAATATTCTTAATATCACCATCAGTAAGATGCTTAGCCATGCTTATAGATCATCCAATATGAAATCATTAAACTTCAGCTCATCATTTGGGTCATTCTCTTGCTCCCCTGTTTTTTGTGATGATTTTTCAGATAACATTTCTTCAACGCTTATGAGCTCTACAGCAGCTACTTCTTCTTGGGCAGCAAGCAATCTTTTAAAATTTTCAATTTTAGGAAGCCGCTTTTTACCGTTTGCATCTAGAGCTCTATCTAGATGAGAAATGTCCTCAACATCGGATAGTTTGATTCTATCCCCACTCTTGACGCTCGGGTCTTTTAGCCACTTTATTAGTTCTTCACATCTTGTAACTGTAATAAGCCTTCTTTCATACCATTGCAAAGCACCATTAACATTTTCATCAACAGCTTTTTTATCTCCTTTCAGCAGAATTCTTTCTCGTTTTAGCTTTGCCTCAAGGCGTGCCAACTTCTCTTTGTTGCCTTTTTCACAGATGTGTTCATTACAATTAATACAATCTCGGTGCTTGAGGCATGGTTGATCAATATAAGAATGCTTACACTCTCCAAATTCAGTGACATGAATAGCAAGGCTTGTAAGGGTATTATATTCTTGCAAAGTTCTACTATCCCCTCGAGCAATTTGAACCTTGAACAATGCTCTTAATTCATCTGACTTAACAATATTTTGAGAAGACTGCTCTTCTAACCAATCGTGATTATACTCTTCTTCTGTAGTGTGGTCGTAATATCTGTTATGTTTTGGATCAGCTCTCCCAGCCCATTTTGAGCGAAGTGTATCGCTCATGCCATTGACAGAAGCAATTGTATCTAACAAGTGTCGAGGTTGATGAGATCTCAATTCAACACCCTTTATGTCATGCCTAACAAACACAGATTGAGTTCCTGTCGATAGCTCCCCTGTAGTCCTATTTTTTTTCTTTGTAGGTTTTAAATCCTCATTAAGTGTTGTGATATCAGGGATCCATAATTCTGTATAGATAGTGGCTCTTGCTTTATCGTATTGATTTGCAAAAGCAGCATAGAGAGACTCTGACCATTTAATTTTTACTTTGCCCTTACCTTTTTTAAAAGGAATGTATGGCCAACCAGAGGGCAAATTGTCACGTACAATTTTATTCAAATCATTTAACGTCACGACATAATCTTTTCGTTCAATACCTTTTCTTCTTAATAATTGATTACCAGAGGTTTGCGACTGTTTTTTATCAAGGTGAGAAGTATCTAACCCCAATGCTGCTATAGCTTGTTCTTTGGTTAATAACACATTTTCATCTACATTTGGACACAAAGAATGCCTTGGAAAACAGTCAGACTCTTCGAGTAGTTTTGCAAAGGCTCTTGCTCCATCAGAAAGTTCTTGTAGTCTTGAAACCGCTGTTTTTACAACAAGATTCATAACACTAGGAATCCATTTATTTTCATGCCCAAAACCTTTCCCCGAGAACCAACGAATGCCTATTTGCTCTTCATCTTCCACTTCAATTTTTGTTTTATTACTGAGCAATAACTCAGAACCGTCGGCTTGAGGCAAAGTTTTACTACTATGAACGTGAGGTTTTAATTCGCCTTTTTTACTGCGTATATCTAGACAATCTGCTTTTAAATAAAGTGGTTCAGATCCTCTTTCTGGTGCTGACATTAACAAGCTAAAAGTTGATGTCGTAAAGATATCTCTCTGTGATAATTGCAATACATCTTTGGAAAATATTTCAGCCATCCCCATTATCGCATCTTCGTCCGGCATCTTATGTTCACGATAAGCTTGACCAGCTTCACCAGTTTGCTCTTTTTTATCCCTAGGTTTGCTAAAAGGGCTTTTCCAATCAAAGGGTCTGATCATCTTATGCTCTATCAGAAAAACCCTCAAAGTATTGAGTTTTATTGCTGCTTGGTAAGCTGCGCCTTCACCCAGTTTATTCTTCGCCTCCCGCGCAGCATTATCAAAATCTTTTGGTAGTAGTTTTTCAATATTGACTGTCTGATAGGTCTTTATGCATGCAGCTTCAATAGATCGTATCGCGTAAAGATGTGCATACATTGAAGCTCCACTTTTAATCTGCTGATATTTGATGTAGGCCTTAGCAAATGGCACTATAGATTCGTGCAACCTGTTTTCTGTTTCACGATTTTTACTGCCAACACCTAACTTTGTAAAATTCCCAATTTTGGGCCAATAAAATGATTGATAATCCATTTCTTCATTTGGTTCGGGAGCCTTTGTAACAAGCTCAACAAAGTCTGTAATATTCTTTCGATACTCATTTTCATGCTTAGGAATGAAAAGCAATATGTTGTCTTCAACCATTATCTTTTTCCTCTTCGCATATTTTGATAACTTGTGCGACAGCTAGTATGGCACTGTCGTTTATTGCTGCTACTTTTGCGTCATCAAGGGTATTTGAAAGTCTTTCTCTTTCTTCTATCAACCAACTCAAAACAAGGTGATGTGGTGCATCTCTCCAAGGCCTGAACTTGGGGCACAAATAACAAGCAACTGGCGCATAATCAGTACAAAAGCTACTGCTACCACAGCTGCCTACATCACATTCTTTATCCCTACACGGAATCCGTGAAGCATTTGGGTTTTCTTTACATGCCTCTTGTTCATTAGTTACTACTTTACCTAAAAATGCACTAGCATAGCGAGCTAAAGGGTTATTCATTATTTTTGAGATTTGCTCACCTAACTCGGAAGAGTTGGCAATATAGACCCCAGCATGCTGAGTGTCAGTATGGTCTAATAATTCAGCAATTGTTACCAAGCCAGCTCCAGCTTCTGCTGCTCTGGTTCCTCCGGAATATCGAAACCGATATCCACTCACTTTCAGTGGCTGACCTGTTCGCTCAGAGATAATTCTAAGGCGCTCAATTATAGTTCTGAGTTCAAATGTTAAGTCACTTCGTTTCATGTGTGGTAACTCTGAGCTTAAATATGCCATCACCTGACTACCTTTTAGCGATTTAAGCTCCTCTGCAACTTGCTCGTTAAAAAACATTGGTAGCTCTTTGACTTCTTCAAGTAGTAGCTCTCTACCTATCTTTTTTTCCAACTCTTTAGTAGCTGTTTCAATATGCTGACAAATTACTTGACCAATACTTTGAACTAACGCGAAAGCTTTGAATTGGCTTCGGAATTTTCTTCTTTTCCCTTTTGCCCTAGGAATATTTAGTTGATAGATCGGTTGTTTAGTGATTAGCGCTTTTGAGCTAGTAATAAGGTCTTTAACTTTCAATTGCTTTAAATTAATAGGTCGTCGAAAAGTGGCTGCAAACAGTTGCGCAAGAGAATATTCTCTATCTGAAATAACTCCTTCAGCATATTTATGATCTAAATTTGACTTAATTGCTCGAAACTCTAACTCACTGAACGGGCCTGTTTCAGGATCTTGTGTTAAGACAGGGATGCCTTTTTCTGATCCTGCGAGCACCCATGAATTAATTTCTTTCATAAATTCTCTCGGCGCATCAAAGCCAAGATATTCTGCTTGTCTAAAGAAACATCTCAACCGGCTAAGGTAATCATTTTTACTTCGCTCTGGGCAGCCAACTTTAAAACTTAATAATCCATTCAAACACAAAGAAGTACTGCCCTTTATATATTTACGGAGAAGAAATGACATTGAGGAAGTATATTTAGCTGAGCGATATTCAGCAAAATAAGTCAATGTCTCTAATATTGCTTTTCTGTATTCCGGGGGAAAGTTTTGGACAAATGTAACATTTATTGTTGTTTCAGAGTCTAAAACCCATTTAGATTCTAAAATACTAAATTCGAATCCAGCAAATGATGTTCTCAGGCAGTCTTCATCATATTTAGTTTCTTGTTTTGACCAGCTATCAAAACTATGAGGTAATTTTTCCTGTCCCATATCAGCCTCACCTATTATTACATTGGCACATCATTGTCGTAAGCGATGCTCTCTTTTAATTCAAAATCTTCATCTTGAAGATGTAATGCATGTTGCATAGTTCTCTTTGTGTCATAACGAGAAGAATATACAAGTGACATTGTCGAACCTTTGGCCCAGCCCATTAAATGGCATCGATCAGCTTCTGTTTTTTCTTCAGTCGTTTTACCTTGCGCAATCAACTTATCTGCTGATTCACTGTATCTGTCATTCCATGTATGTCTCAAACAATGCGGATATAGATGAAAACCCATTACCTGAGCAAACTCTCTAAATACTTTTTCAGCACCACTAATAGATAGAGGTAAAACTTCATTATTTCTTGTTCTATGTGATATGAATAAAAAAGGACAATGAGCTGCACCTTGGACGTATGAACGATGTTCAAGAATGTAAGTGTCTAATATGCTTTTAAGCTGAGGTGAAAGAGCTAATGCTCGACTATTTGTTTTAACTTTTGGCTGCTTTATACGTGGATCATCTAAATCACCAGCGTTTCGTTTTACTAGTAAATAATTTTTACCTTTTCTTACAATCAAATCTTCTAACTTGATATTAAGCGACTCACCAATTCTTATTCCCAAAACATATAAAGTCATTGCTAACGCGTAATTGCGATATCGTACACCTTCATTATTCCATGGTGAATCCGGATAGTCTGGTCGAATTCTATCTAAAAATATATTTCTCTGATCTTTATTCAGGGACTTAAATGACAGTTGTTCGTGAATCTCACAGTAAGTTAACCCTTCACTCTTTCCCGGTCGTTCATCAAAGAAATACTCTTCACTTTCATTGCCTTGGTAAGGGTAATGATACTTCTCAAGCCAATTAACATATCTCCCGAAAACAGTAAGTCTATTGTATCTAGTTTGCCAAGATACTGTATCTTCTTGCTTTTCAACTCTAATTACATGCCTGACTGTTTCTAACAGTTTAGGTTTGTGAGAATTTATAGAAATAGTGCTGCTTTCATTTATTAACTTTGCTCTAGCTGCTTTTTGAGTGATGCCAGCGAAGTAAGAAATTTTTTTTATTTCTTGCAGTGATAAGAAGCTTCCGCTCTCGCACCTTCTTTCAATATCAATTTTAAGGCCTTTGATTATTTCGTAAAAATATGTAATGTGCTCAAGTGCTTTTTTACAAGAACCTGATGACTGATCATCATTTCTGTATATTGCTGTAATAAATAAATTTGGATAAAGCAATGGCAATCCATTATCTTCTAACAAGATAGCTAACCTCTCTCCATTTGCAGCAACAGATAGTTTTGATTTCATACAATTTATAATGCTTTTTTTGTACTTAACTCTATTTTCTTCAACATGGCCTGCTCCTTCTAAATTCATATTTTCTTTTTATACAGTAATGCATTTTACGATTTATTCAACACATAAAAACCATTCTTCAAACACCTAAAAAAAGGATTATAATTAATGCAAAAAAAAGATATTCTTAACAAAATTAAACTATTGATATAAAACATATCTTTAAATATTACAAATACAAAAATCATTCATCAATAACGCTCAGCTATTAAAGAGAAAAAGCAAATAACAAAAAAGAATAATAAAATAAATCGTTAGAGAAAAATAAATCCCCACATCATTGCCTTAGTTTATTTTTAGTGACAGTATACTTATTGAAATTTTAAAGTGTGAGCCTATATTTTAACCATAAAGTGCCCACATATGAGATCCGTAAAAATGACAAACCGTAAATCTAAAATTAGTAATTACGACTTCATGAAAATCATATCAAATGCAAGAGTGACAAAAAAATCAAGCCCTCTTGAAGTGATTAATTTCATACACATGGGCGTCACAATTAATGATCTATTTAAATTTGCTAATGCGATAGAATGCGATATTGATCTAATAACGAGAGCTTTAAATACGACAAAAAGAAAGTTGATTTCTAATAGCGGTGCTCGACTGAATAAACAACTCTCCGAAAATGCAGTTGAAATCGCAAGATTAACAACAATAGCTATGGAGTATTTTGCTGATTTGAAAGAATGGAACGAGTGGTTAGATAAAGTGCATACACAGTTTAATGATAAAACACCTCGTTCATTTATAGGCTCAATCCGTGGTAGAGAATTAATAGAACAAACTATATATTCTTTAAAGTCTCAGGCTATACTGACTATACATCAGTTGTAGTAGCTTATATCTGATCTCACAGTTTTGACGAATTAGTTTACATCTTATCTGACAGGCAGCTACGCGAGTGAGGAGCGGACAGTCGTCCGAGCTCGTTTCTGGACAAAATGTATGGTACGCCCCGTTTTGCAAGTTAATAACTAAAA
>CEUX01079966.1_pt1 | contig 20354 bp, 15 predicted proteins | sample 531361 | NCBI WGS metagenome assembly CEUX01 (sample SAMEA2622736, study PRJEB7988) | marine metagenome | isolation source: saline water (ENVO:00002010), including
CACACCTAAGTGATCACTTGAACTTATTAGTCCGTCTTCACCGTTATCAGTTGCGCCTGCTGTGTTATTTGCCCAAGACTGAATTTCTGTTGCAGTAGATCCTAATCTCATTGGAGTATCACCTACAACAAATGATGTGTTGTTTCTGTCAGTGTTTAAGTTTATCATGTTACTAATCAATTCTGGATATCCAGGTGTTGCAATTACGTTGAATCCTCTTTGGTCTTCTCTAATTGCTTGGTTAGTATCAATCTCTGATTTTAATTGTTGTACAACAACTTTTCTTTGTGCTTTTCTTCCAAATACGCCTGAACCATCTGCGTTGTTGTTAGATTTAGTTACCCATCTGTCTGGGTAGTAACCTGCAACAGATTCATTGCTGAATCTTATGTTTCCTAATCCTGATGATCCTGAACTTGGATATTTTGTTGTTGTAATATAACTGTTTTTGTACTCTTTAACGTTGTATCCAGAACGTCTTGTGTTCCATAGTAATATACCATTTGGATAATTTGCTGGATCAGGTGCATCTGGATCTAAGAAGTTATCACTTAAAAGATCTTTAATTGAACTTCCTGTTCCTGCTCCAGTATTTCCTGATGCATTTCTTTCGTTTTGAGTATGATATCTTGCGTCTGCAAATACAACTCCGTCTTCTGTTGTTTGGTCTGTTTTGTCAACTAGTTCCCATGCCGCACCTGTTGTAGTTACTGCTACACTGTTAGATGTGTTAGATGAACTTATTGTTGCAGAAGTGTTGTATTTGTAAAGTTTTGGATAGTTTTCTAAATCACTTGTATCAATCCATAAGTCTTTGTCAACTAGTGGAGTACCATCTGACTGAGTAGTTGGTGCTGTTGCACTAAATTGTGGACCATTTGGATCTGTTGTACTGTAAGCATTTGCGTATCCAATGAAAGTAGTTCCGTTGTGTACCATAATATCTGCTTCGTCAGTATTTGTATTGTACCATAATGCTCCGTCCGCCGGTTCATTAGATGGTGAATTAACTCCTGCTGTGTAACTTAATCTCTTCCAGTTAGAAGCCATTATGTCATTACCTACAGTTGAGTCTTCCGAATCACCTGTTGGTGTCACATACAAGTTGTCAATTAATGTTGTTGAATTTGCTGTGTAAGTTCCGTAAGCATGAGCAGTTGCGGTACTGAAACCAGCATCTGCTAATGGTGTTCCTGATGTTTCGTTCATTCTAAACTCACCACCAAGTTTGTGTTTGATTCTGATTGCACCTGCAAACTCACCTGAAGTAACTATGTCTGCTACTAGGTTAGTATGAGCACCACCACTTGATGGAGTGTTAAATGCAGTAACAAAGTCTTCTGAGTCTGCCGCAGTTGATCCATCTCCTGATTGTACAGTTATTGTTCTAGCACTGTCTAATGCTGATTGGTTCTTGATTGACTCTCTTACTGTGAAAGTTTCGTTGTGTGTGAAACTTGGATTTGTATTTTTAGAAATAATAACAGTTTCTCCACCTTCGTATCTAAACATTTGGAAGTCACCTAAGTTACCACTTGAGTTAGCACTGTCAACTGAACTTTCAGTTATGTTAAATTGTGTGTATAACGCACCAACTGATATACCTGTACCACCGTTTGTTGGATCGATGTTGTATATCGCCGCGTTGTGTGTTGCATACAATGGTGCTGACACAGTTGAAAATGTTCCTGATGCTGTGCTGTAAAGTTTAGCACTTATGTTCGCACCTGAATTTGCAGAAGTTGTTTTAAACCAAACTGATCCAGTTGGTCTATTGTCGTCTGCTGTTTTCCAAGTTGGTCTGCTAGTGTGAGCCGCTTGTAAGAATTGAGCACCTCTGTAAACACCTGAAGTAAATCCTAAGTCTGCTAAAAGTGTTCCTGATACTGCTTCAACTCTAATTGAGTTACCACCTGCTATCGAACTGTCTCCAAGTCCAATACCACTGTGGAATAATTCTAGTTGTGATGTTGTTGCATTTACTGAAGCACTAACACCATCTATTCCTGCATTGTTAATGTCTGTTGCAGTTTGTGATAATGTTGTACTTGTAGTTGTTACAGTTATGCCATTTATTTTAATTGCATGGCCCGCCGTAACTGATGCTGATGCAGTTGATTTCAATACTGGATGTGATCTATGCCAAGCATTAGAACCTAATTGCACCCAAGTACCACTTGAATTTTTCAAGTAAATTTTGTTTGAAACGTGTGTTGTGTTGATCGCATAATCACCATTTACGCCAACTGAAGTTTTAGGTGCTCCTGTTGAAGTGTTACCTACTAGATCATTTACACTTGTAATCAATGTTGGAGTTATAGTTGTAAATTTTTGATCTGTTTGTGACCATTCAAATATTCCATATTTGCTTGTTGCAAGGTCAAACCAATATGTTCCATTTGCTGGTGCTGAAGTTGGTGCTGATGCACTTCCTACTAATTCGCTCATGTCTACGTTTGCTCTTAAAACGTATGCTCTGTTGGCAATTCCTAAAAATGAATATGCCGACTGTAATCCCCATTCATTAAGTTCGTAACCATGAATTGGGTTTCCTGAAGCGTCTTTGTAAAACTTTGGATCTCCAAAAGTTTCTGTTAATTCTCTTTGTGATGTAAGCAAATATACTGTATTTGCAGTTGCTGATTGTGTACCAGCCGCAGTTCCGTTGCCAGAACCTTTTGTTTTATCTGTCTGTGATGCTACTATAAAAAGTGGAGTTGTACCCGCATCTGATGGTACATAAAAACTCTCGTTTACTACTGAAACTTCTACTCCTGGTGATGTTAAAGCCATTTACGTGTCTCCTTGCAAGTTTATACGTATTAACAAGTATATTTATAATTATTTTGCGTTTATACGACTTAATGTTCGTAATTTTGGTGCCTATATAGGCGACGTAAATACAGTTATGAATATAGGTACCAGACCATTATGTACACAATGTAAGGCAAAGCCACGTGCCTACGGCTATAAAAAAGGAACTAAAATTTATTGGCGTAGACTGTGTGATACCTGTATAAGGAAGCAGAAAAATAAGAAAATAGGTGGTGTAACACCTTTGCAAAGGTCCGGATACAAAAAATTGAAGAAGTGTGAAATGTGCGGATTTAAGGCGCAAAGTCCGGGTCAACTTGATGTGCTATTTGTTGACGGAAATTTAAGGAATACAACGTCTTCAAATTTGAAAACGGTTTGTGCTAACTGTCAAAGGTTGGGTAGTATCCGTAGACTTGGATGGCGGGTTGGTGATCTCGTTGCTGACGATTAAATTATCAACATTTTCAAAAAGTTGTTCTTTTGTACCACTGTTTTCTATAACAAAATCAAAGTCGCTATTCAACCAATCCCATTCTGACCTATGAGCACCACGTTCTTGCATCTGTTTTTGTGTGGGTAATTCCCCTCTTTTTACACATATAATTTTGCCACCGTGTGCCCTTATTGTTTTAATTTCATTTATGAATCTTGTGTCTGATATAACAGTATTTTGACCTTTATATCTTCCTATGCAACTGTCCACCCAAATTGCATCATACATTTGTCCACGCATTACTTCAGTACCAAAGTATTGTAATACCCAACGCGGAGTAATAGGTTTGCCAAATTTTTCACTCCAATATTTGTCTGGTTGTTCTCTCCAATGTCTGCTAGAAGACGTATTACCTTCCAACATTTCTCTATCCCAATTAAACATTGAACTTACTGCATCTTTTAAACTTTTTGCAAAACTATCACGTATAAAGCCGTGTTTACTGACTAATCTTTCCGCAACTGTGTCTTTCCCAGAACCTATAAGTCCTACAATTCCTAATAGCATTACACTATTATACTATTTTTTTAAACGTTTTTCAATGACTTTTTTGGCTTCTTGGACAGCACCTAAAATACTTTTACGTATGTCTTTTTTCCTGTGTTTTAATGCCGCAATACTCATGTTTTCCAGATCGTTGACTATCTGTTCTAGTTCGTCTATATTGCATTCAGAGTATTTTTTATACCTATTATCCATCAACAATATTTAAAATGATTTGATTATGAATTAACCAATAACAAAACTATGTGGTGTGCCACCTTCTGCAAAATTGTTTACTTCTGCATCTAGTTTTTCCATCTCTTGCATACCTTGATTTTTAAGGTCTGCACCGTTCAATGATGTTCCGCCTTGTGGTCCAGCGATTGTGTTGAACTTAGATCTTGCTTCACCTAACATTACTTTTGAAACTGCTAGTGTGTAATCTCTGATCCATGGTTTTGCGTATATGTCTTTGAACAAAGTTATATCAGGTCTAAAATTGTCAGTGTGCATCAATACTGTTTCTATGTCGGATCTAGGTTTTTGTGTAATAGTTAATTTTTTAGTTGCAACGTCAAAATGAAATTGAATAAATGAACCAAATAACTTTCCTACTAATTCTTGGTATGAAGCAAACGCATAGTAAGTTGCAAGTCCACCAGTCGCACCTGCTCTCAAAAGATATGTGTTTGTATATGCTAAATTAAATGGTTCAAATAATGTTCCACCTTCGCCACCTTCTGTTCTAGATCCTACTGTACGTCTAAACAATTTTCTCACGTTAATTACTTCATCAGGCAAAATGTAAGTGTTCTGATTTTCCTGCAATTTCAAGAATCCATATGATTCTTCAACAGCATTTGAACTTCTTTGTCTATATCTGTTTATTGCTCTTTCTAGTGCTATTTCGTAGTGTTTAGGGTCTAATTCAACGTCAATCATGCCCTCACCGAGGTTAGTTTTAACGTATTCGAATATTTCTTGTTGACCTGTTTGTAGTTCTGACATACTCATATTTATGTGATGACCCGCATTCAATAAATATGTATGCTATGCCACGATTATCAATTTTTAAGCCGGAAAAGGGCAACGATTACAAGTTTTTTGATCGCAACATCAAAGAGATGTTTACGGTCGGAGGCACCGATTTACACCTACACAAATACCTAGGTCCATACGATCAAGGTGATACACAAAAAGATGGTGACGCTTCACCTACGCAACCAAATTATGCAGGTAGCAATATCAACGAAAGAACAATTCAAGATTTACTATTTTTAGAAAACAGAGATAGAAAATATGCATCTGATATCTATCAAATACGTGGTATCTATAATGTGCAGGATCAAGATTTTAACCTATCACAATTTGGTATGTTTTTGCAAAATGATACACTATTCTTAACAGTTCATTTAAATGATACAGTCGAAAGAATTGGCAGAAAACCAATGTCTGGTGATGTAATTGAATTGCCTCACATGAAAGAAGATTACAGTTTAGACGAAACTATACCAATTGCACTAAAAAGATTTTATGTTGTGGAAGATGTTAACAGAGCGGCAGAAGGATTTTCACAAACTTGGTGGCCTCACTTATTGAGATTAAAAATGAAATCATTAGTAGATTCACAAGAATACAGAGATATATTGGGCGACGCTACAACAACAGGATCTTTAGCAAGTTACATGAGTACGTTTAACAAAGAAAAAGAAATTAATGACAAAATTGTTGAACAAGCAGAATCAGATGCACCAAAATCTGGATTCAATTACAAACAATATTATGTACAACCAATCGACGAAAGAGGAAACATTAGAACAGACAACGTAAATTCAACAGATCCGGTCAGTGGTGATAAACCAATCAATGCAACAATTGACACACCGGCAAGTTCACATTATGGATTTTACTATGACGGTGATGGTGTTGCACCCAACGGAGAACCAGCAGGATTTGGCACATCATTTCCTCAATCAAACGTTGAAAAGGGCGATTACTGGTTACGCACAGACTTTTTACCAACTAGATTATTTAGATATGATGGTACCAGATGGGTCAAGGTCGAGGACAATATAAGATTAACTACAACAAACAATGACAGTAGAAGCAACTTTAAAACAAGTTTTGTTAATAACACTGCATCAGACACAATTAACGGACTTACAGTGGAACAGAGACAGTCATTATCAAATGCATTGAAACCAAAGGCTGACGATTAATGTTACATTTTTACGAAGGACAAGTTAGAAAATTTTTAACTCAATTCATAAGAGTATTGAGTAATTTTTCTGTAGAAACAGGAAAACGTGCAGATGGACAAATTAATTTAAGATCGGTGCCTGTTATGTACGGGGATCTAACAAGACAAGTTGCAAACATAATAAGAAACAATTCAGAAAATGCATTACAATATGCACCAAGAATTGCTTGTTATGTTAGAGAATTAAACTACGATAGGGAAAGAATGCAAAATCCATATCATGTAGAAAAACAACATTTAAGACAAAGAGACAAAGATTCAGACGGAAATTACACTAATAAATTAGGTGCTGGGTACACAGTTGAAAAAGTTATGCCATCTCCTTTTAGGTTAAACGTAAGTGCAGACATTTACAGTTCAAATACAGATCAAAAATTACAAATTTTAGAACAAATTTTATATCTTTTCAATCCAGATTTTGAAATACAAAAAACAGACAACTATATCGATTGGACTAGTTTAAGTTATATTGAACTTACAGGTATACAATTCAGTTCAAGAACGATTCCTGTTGGTGTAGACAGTGAAATTGATGTAGCGTCATTAACTTTCAGTATGCCAATTTGGTTATCTCCACCAGTTAAAGTTAAAAAATTAGGTGTAGTAGAAAAAATTATAATGAGCATATACGACGACGAAGGAACAATTAACAAAGGATTAATAAGTGGCGATTTACTTTCAAAAAGTTTTATTACTCCAAACAATTTTGGATTATTAGTTACTGGAAACAAATTAAGATTGTTAGGTACAACAGGAGTGAACGTTAAATCAGGAGGAGATGGATTTTACACAGGTGCAAACGAACCATCGAATTATGATCCTTTCGACACATTCGGACCACCTGTAAACTGGAAACTACTATTGGATCAATACGGGAAAGTTACAAACGGTACTAGCCAGGTTAGATTGATGCAACCAAATGGCAATGAAATTGTAGGTACTATTTCTACCACAACACTTGATGACACAATTTTATTATTCAATATTGATTCGGATACTATTCCAGCAAACACACTTACGTCAGTTAAAAAAATAATTAATCCTACAACATTTGCGCCAGGTACACCTGCTTCGGGTGATAGATATTTGATCATCGACCAGTTAGGAGATTCAACTGCCACACAACAAAGCAGTACTTGGGGAAATATAGTTGCAAGTGTTGGAGATATTATTGAATATGACGGAAGCAAATGGGTGAAAAAGTTTGACGCATCACATCCAGACAGCACACAACATTATGTAACTAATTTAAACACAGGTATTCAGTACAGATTCAATGGTACTGAATGGGTAAAATCATACGAAGGAATATACACTGCTGGTAATTGGACCATTGTTGTAGATGGTGGTTATACTGGATATGATTCAGCAACTGATACTCCTTGATCTCAAATAAAATAATTGCTATAATAATATTATGAAACCAGATATAGTTTGTTCAGGTGCGTTATTTTACGCAACAAGCACAAAACGTTTTTTGTTATTGCAAAGAACTGACAAGAAAACTAAAGGTATGTGGGGTTTGGTAGGTGGCATGGCACATTACACTGAATCAGCATTTGAAGGTTTACAAAGAGAAATTGAAGAAGAAATTGGTACCACACCAAAATTTAAAAAAACTATTCCACTAGAAATGTTCACATCAAACGATCAAAAATTTTATTTTAACACTTATCTTATTGCAGTGGACGGCGAATTCATTCCAAAATTAAACAGAGAACATTCTGGATATTGTTGGTGTGCGTTTGAATGTTGGCCTAAAAATTTACACGCAGGTTTGAGAAATACTTTGAATAACAAAAGTATAAAAGGCAAGTTACAAACTATATTAGATTTAATTGTTTAATCCGGAAGATTAGTTGGTGTAACGGCATCACTAGTTTTTGTGGCAAAGTCTGATGCTGTTACTGTACAGTTTCCATGTAAGCCTGAACCACGTGGACCGTCACTTTCGTATACTGTTACAGCACCGCTACTTTCTCCTTCTAACGCAACTGTACCAGATCTTGAGCCACCCTGTACAACTGCACCGTCGACTTCATGTAGCCAGATAGTTGGTTGTATTGAACCTCCTACTGTGCCGGTTGTTCCTAAATCTACGTGTCCTGAATCATACCAATACGAAATATTATCTCTAAAATCAGTTGTTCTTCCAAAATCAACCCAAACATCTGCAATATCCACAGTGTTTTCTCTTGCCGCTGTTCCGTCTCCCATGAACGAAGTTCTAGTTGAAACTTCCGCATTACCCGGCAAAGGTACTGACGCCTCAGGAATAGTGCTTGTGGTAACGTCAACACCATCAAGATAGATTCTGTTTACTGCTACAGAGTAGGCATCCTCGGAACTATCACCTCTGAATTGTGTGAATAAATGATGCCAGTTGCCATCAAGATACTTAGATCCAAAATTTGCTGGTTGGGCCGTAATGGCAACACCACCACTGCCGCTTCCTTTGTAAATTTGCGATTGAATTCTGGCTCCGCCACCTGCATCTTCTCCATGAAGAATAACTAAAAACCCGCCATCTCCTTCACCTGCAAAGTTTGATACTAGGTAAGTTGTGTAAACGGCACTACCCGCTTCGGAAAAATCTGAATTTGTTGCTCTGAACCAACAAGATACAGTAAAATTATTTGTATCACTTGGTGCTGAATCAAATGTTAATTTATAATTTCTAAATTTACTTTCTCCTATAGCAGTGGTTTGCGTCCAATAACCAATTAAATTTGTGGTTCCTTGTGTTCTAGTGTCACTGGCCAATGATCTTAAGTCGGTTTGGATTTGTGATAAAAGTGTTGATGATATTGCATCTTTTCTGACAAGGAATGCTTGTTGTGAATTGTTGTCATATAGTGCAGTTTGTCCTAAAATATTTACACGTGATCCTATTGCTTCTCTCACTAATTCTAGTCCTGCTGTGGTTGTAGTTGCACCATGCGGATCCGATGTTTCACCAGACATATCGTTTAGATAATCAACAACTATGTAACAAGTTTCTACACCTTCTGCCTCGAAATTAGTTTTGTTAAATTGCGTAAAGTTTTTAGTGACCATAAAAATATTTATTAGCCAGCACTAATTTTTAGAGTGCCACCATCGTTCCATAGTTGTCCTGCGTTGTTTGGATCGCTAGTAGGTAGATCGGACACCATTACTTTACCTGAGTCATTGATCATTACTTCTCCACTGGAGTCGGGAAACGATACATTACGTCTTGTTGTGGATTTTCCTTTAATTCTAGTGGTTTTTCCTGTGGAACTTTTAAGCACCAAAGGTAGATCGTTGAAGGCAAATATACCATCAGGTTGCACGACCAGTAAATTTTTATGTTGTCCGTTTTTCCTACAAGTTAATTCTATTGCGGAATCGTCTTTGCCAGTTGTTGTGTCCTGAATTTTTACGCCAATGCTGGCATATCTAATCGTATTTCCTGCACTGTCATTGCCTTTGAATTGTATTTTACCCAGTCGATCGTTTTTTGCCGGAGACGTGCTATCTCTGGTTAAGGTCATGTGAGGTCCGGGAGCATTACTGTCCGCTTTTGTAACTAATAACAAATTATTTTCACTGGTTGATTTATTTCTTACCACCAGTTTGTGATAAATTTGTTTCTTGTGAAAGTCTGGATCATTACTCGTGATCGGTTTGCCTTCAGGATCGTCATCAGCAACTTTTAAAAGACTATATGTTTTTGCCATTATTCCTCCTTAATGTATTTTTTACCTGTTAATTGTTCGATATCTCTGATCATTTCTTCCATGTTCACCCTTACAGTTTTGCCTGTTTTAGTGTTCCTTGAGAAGTATTCCCATTCACCTTTTTCGTTGTGCGGAGATATCTTAGTAACGTTACCCGCTTCGTCCTGAACATAAACTTCAGCACTTGCGGATTCGTCTTTGGCGTATATATGAGCACTGTTACTCACAGTTGATGGGTCACCCGATTCGACTGCCATCCTCATAACACCGGTCAATCCAATACCAGTATTTGTTGTTTGAAATTTTTCACTATTATTGAAGTATAAAGTTTGTCCTGAACCAGCATTGGTTTGAATACTAGTTTTAGTACCAGCGGCATTTTGAAAGTATGTTGTGCCTGATCGAATAAAAATACTACCTGTGCCTGCGTCATCGATATAACTGTTACTACCATCATGATAAATTTCTAAGTCACCACCTGTACCTAGTTTTAATTTTACATCATCATTGAGTGTAACATCTGCTGTGAATGTTTTTGCACCTGAAATTGTTTGTGCGTTAGTTGTTAACACAGACAACGAAGTTGACGCACCTGCAGGATTACGTAATAGTTGTACCCTGTATCCATTGACAGTGGTTGATCCACCGCTGGTGCTGGCCGCGGATACTGTGACTGTTGAACCACTTAATGCCGCTGTGAATGTTAATTGATCAGTGGTTTTTGTTGACACTATTGGACCTGTTGCTACGTAGGCGTCTGTACCATCAGTAACAACAAACACTTCACTTATTGATGCCGCTGATTCTGAACTGTTGTTTCCAACAAATACATAGTGGGCACCGTTGTAAGAGTCTGTGCTGAATGTGTCTACTGCTGTTGCGGAACTTGATACAGATACTTGTCCAACTGTTTTTGTGTTATCACTGACAGCGTCTGATTCTGAGTCACCCAACAATATTCTATACATTTTTACTGCTGTGTTTGCCTCATTACCCGATGCTCTAAGTCTAACGTTGCCACTGTCAATATCAGCAGTCAAAGTTAATAATGAATTACTGCCGGTAAAGATATCGTTATAAATTGTTATAAATGCATCTGTGCCGTTATGCACCACTAAACATTCTATATTTGTTAATTCGGTTTTGGTTGAATTGTTGGCACTAATATAATATTTTGCACCTCTGTAAGTTGATGCCGACCAACTATCTAAATTTTCAACTGCACTGTCTACGTCTGAGTTTAAAACAAACGCAGTGTTACCTGATTCCGAAGCCGATGTGTTATCTCCTAAACCTATTCTGAAAAATTTTACAGAGTTTACATCTGCTGTTCCTGTACCTCTTAATCTCACAGTTGATCCTGATAAGTCAGCATCAAATGCCACTTGAACATTAGATCCTGATCTCACTATACCGTGAGCACCCACAAACGCACTTGTATCATTATGCACTAAACTTACCGCCTGTGTGGCAACTTCGTCATTAATTTCATCTCTTGTGACCATTTGATAGAATGCACTGTCAAAAGATGATCTGTCAAAGGTATCAATATTGACAGCAGAAGTAGAAATACTTGTTGCTTCGCCTGTGGTTGTTCCACTTGCTTCTGTTGCCGTTGCCGTTTTGGCTATGTTTACCCAACCCGTTGTGTCATATCTTTCATACGAATCTGTAGATGTGTTGTATCTTATCATACCAGTTGCGGCACTGCTAGGTCGATTGCCTGTGGTACCTTTTGGCAATGTTAGTGCGCCTGGCTCTAGTTTTAAGTTATTGTGCGTAATATATAAATCGTCTGATGTTTGTTGAGATCCTCTGTAAATGTTTGAAGATTCCATTGCCAATCTAGCATAATACACAACATTGTTGGCTGGCGATCCCGCCATCCTTAATCTTGCTTTGCCTCCCGAAACATCTGCTGAGAATGTCGCCAAATCATTTCCACCAGTTTCGGTAGAAACTATTGTTTCAGAAATACTTGCACCTGTACCGGCACTATTCACAACAAGGTTTATCTCACTGTTTTGATATTCAGTATTATCACTGTTGCTGATATTGACAAAGTATCTTGCAGACTTGAATTTGAAAACATCAAACGAATCTACTGTTGTAACAGCCGAGTCTAAATCTCCAATTTTTCCATATGTAACATTGTCAAAGGTTCCAAGTATAGTTTTAGAACCTAGTCCTACTCTATATAATAAAGCAGTTGCAGTTGTGTTACTATCAGACAATGCTGATAATGTTACTGTTGATCCTGATATCGCGGCACTGAAAGTGTGTCTTATTCCGCTAGTGCTTGATACTTTTGCATAATCATTTAGGAAACAATCTGTACCATCATGAACCAAACTCATTTCTGATATTTGATATTCACCTGCTGTACTATCTTTTGTTAGTATAATATATTTTACGCCTTGATAATCTGTTTTTGTAAATTGATCTAATGTAGTTGCAGTAGAACCAATTGCTGTTGATGCCTTAATGATTTTTGTATTGGTTGCATCTTTTTGTTCGTTGTGGTCTCCAAGTGCAACTCTATGACATCTCAAATTCGTGTGTGTGGATACGTTTGTTACTGCTGAAAGTTGAACTTTATTGCTTGATATTGCCGCTGTAAAATCACATATCCTAGTTGAATCTTCGTTGACATCGTATACTGATATGTAAGGTGTTGAATCATCGTGTATAATACTTACTTTTAGGTGACCAATCATGTTGAGGTCGGTATCTTCGATTTCGATATCGTATATTGCACCTCTAAATTCTGCAATATCAAATTCGTCAATAACTTTTGATGTTGTACCTAATTTGAAAAAATTAAATATTTTAGTTGCATGGTTATCGGTTCCTGTTCCGCCACCAGAGTCAGCGAACGATACGGTTCCTGCACCGTCTGTCATTAATACTTGCGTGTTACTTCCGTCTGCTGTTGGAAGTGTGTAAGCACCGTTGACATTAATTGTTCCTGTTGTTTGAACTCCTGTAGAAATTGTTTTTAATTTTTGTGATCCGTAATGGAATAGTTTTACTTCACCTGTTGAACCATCTGCTATAATATAATCCGCTAAACCACCACTGCCGTCGTCGGATCCTATCACAACATCTTTGTTGTCAGCATAAGTTCTGATGTTTATATCACCAGTTGTTTCGTTAACATTAAGATTAGTTCCAGTGTGTTTGATGTTAGCATCTGCACCAGTACCCAATCTTAATTCAACACTATCGTTGAAAGTAACATTACCGGTTACTGTTGCTCCATTTATTGTTGGAGATGTTAATGTTTTGTTTGTTAATGTATCAGTAGTTGCCCTACCAACTAATGTGTCAGTAGACGTAGGTAACGTTATTGTGCCTGTGTTTTTGATTGTTCCAAACTGTGGTGTGTAATTGAAGTTTAATATACCAGTTCCTGTTGCTTCGTAGTTTGTAAATTCTTTTGAAATGGACATCCTAGCAACATAAATTTCATTATTTGCTGGTGATCCAGCCATTCTCAGCCTTGCTTTACCGCTGGATACATCTGCTGTGAAAGTTGCTAAATCAAAAGTACCTGTGCCTACACTGGTTTGTGATATTGTTGCATCACTTTTTGCAGAATTTACGTTTAAAGTTATTTCTGCATTTTGATACTGTGTGTTGTCGCTGTTAGCAACTGATATAAAATATTTTGCAGAAACAAACCTGTACACATCAAAGTCATCGATTGTTGCTACTGCTGAGTCGACATCCTTAATTTTTTTGTATAATACGTTGTCGAATGTTCCAATTTTTGTTTTAGATCCCAAATCGATTCTGTATAACAGTGCAGTGGCAGTTGTGCCCATTGCTGTTGTGCCTGACAAAGTAACAGTTGATCCTGATATTGCGGCACTGAAAGTCATAGGAGCAGTATCTCTCGAACTTACTGTTCCGTATGTGTTATGGAACACAGTTGTACCGTTGTGGACCAAACTCATTTCTTGAATTGAATAGTCGTCTTGTGTTGTATCTTTAGTTAATATTATGTATTTTGCAGATTGGATATCTGTCTTTGTAAAATAATCTAGTTCTGTTGCTGTTGATCCTACTGTGCTTGTAGTTTTTATAATTTTTGTGTTTGTATTTGCAACGCTCTCATGATGATCACCTAGTGCAACTCTTTGCATTCTCAATGTAACGTTAGTAGATGTATTGTTTGCGGCAGATAATTGCAAATTATTTCCGGAGATCGCCGCTGTGAAGTCTACTATCCTAGTTGAATCTTCGTTGACATCGTATACCGATATGTAAGGTGTGGTACCGTCATGAACAACAGAAACTTTTAAGTGTCCTGTAAAACTATTTCCTATGTCTTCTATCGATACATCATAGATAGCACCTCTGTACTCTGTTAGGTCAAATTGATCTACTACTGTTGAACTTGTTGTAAGTTTATAGTAATTTATTTCTTTTACTGCTGTGTTAGTTCCACCACCACCGCCTGTTGAATCTGCGAATGATAATGTTCCTGATCCGTCTGTTGTTAAAACTTGACCGTTGTTACCGTCAGCACTTGGATAAGTTAAACTTGATGCTGTTAATGTCCCAGCAACTTCTAAACTTGTACTATTAAGTAATTGAAGTTTATCTGATTTTAATCTAGCAGTAATTGTTTGCGAGCCTGCTTTTATATTGGCAAATTCTAATATTCCATCCTCAGTGCCATCGCTGGCATCTTGGATTTTTGCAGTCATTTTTGCATACACAGTAGATTGATCTGCATCATTTTCACCAACAAATTTTAGTTGTCCTAGATAATCAGCATCAGCCGGACTAGCACTTTGTCTATCCAGTTTAATTACTGGACCTGCTGATGAACTATCTTCTGTTGTGGTTATTGTGAATGAATTATCTGTTGAAGTGTTTGATATACTCGCAGAAGTAAGTCCAGTAATAGCCGATGCTGTTACTGTTCCGTTTACGTGTAATGCTGTTGATGGTTCAGAGGTGCCAATACCTACTCGTGAGTTTGTTACATCTAGGTATAACAGGTTTGTTTCAAATGCCAGATCCGTTCCATTTCGCGTTAAGTTCGCTTTTAGGACCGACCCAGAAATACGACCTATGGCCATATTAAGGCTCCTCTCTTACAATAATGTTAGTATGGCAATACACCATACACAGCCTGATTACATTGCCGGCTGACCACAGTAATAGTATTTATCGCTACCAATTATTACTGTGCTTTTGCGAGATATGACCTAGAATTTTGCCTTTATTTTTTCCAGTTTTCACGGTGTAACCAGAAGTGCCGTTTCCGTTTATTTCAACAGCGGTTCTGCTGTTGAATAAAACACTTTGCTTTTTCTTATTCTTCTGAGTTGTGCTGTACTTTTTTAAAGTATAGTGATGTCTATTTGGCATTTCACCCTCCTTTTTACAGTTAGGTGCGTTCCTTCGGCATGGTGCCTACTTCCGTCCTTTTTGGATGAACGAAAAAATATTTAGTGCTAAAACAAGAAAGGGCGACATAAAGCCGCCCTTTAGAGTATAATTTAAGTTTAAATTAGTTGTTTGTTCTTACAACTGCGTTTACTAAACCAATTCCCGCATCAGATTTGTTTTCTAATGCTCTACCAATTACGTTAAATGGTGAAATTGTTTCATCAGCCGATGCCGCTCTTGCTGTTCCTTTGATAGAACTTGTAACTAATCTTTGACCTTTAGTTACTGCACCTGTTACTCTAACTGGAGTTCTTCCTGTCATTGCAACAAATGGGTGTGATTCACCTGAACCAGCGCCTGCGTTCATCATGAATGCTGGTTGTGTAGATACTACACCAAACGCATTGTCTGATAAATCTGTTGTTGTTTCAGTTATTTCTGCAGTACCACCGATAGTTACAACTGCTCCTTCTGCCATAGGTTGATCCGCTTGGAATCTTTCACCTAAGTCGGCGTATAGAGCCGAAGTTGCTTTGGCGTGTAACACGTTTGCACGTATGTCGACCAAATCATTTCCAGTTGGATTACCTGAGTTGCCTTTTACTCTTCTAAAGGCTGTCCAAGCACCACCACTGTTTCCGTAGATTGTTGTGCCGTCATCTGCAAACCTTTCATCCCAAACCCATAAAAGGTTCTGTTCTGTTGCTGTTGAAGTAGCACCTCTGTTTACTTCAAGTCCAGTTAAATCTGGCATTCCAGCATTAGATGAAATGTTTCTGTTCAATTCAAGAATGTTGTCTTCAATTGACATTGTTGTTGTGTTGATCACTGTGTTTGTACCGTCGATTGTTAAATCTCCGTGTACTCTAACCCCTGAGTCGGTTACTGTTAGTTCAGCATTACCGTCACAAGTGACAGTTACCGTTCCGTTCGCCCCTGTGTCAGAGACTGTAACGTTGGTGTTAAGTTGCGAAATACTGTTTTGTGATAAACCCGCTAACGAGTCATCAACGTATTTCTTATTAGAGAAGTCACCGTCACTCGATGGTGCACCTGTGGCTCCGCCTGTAATAGTATTGGCACTTGCTGATATTACTATATCACCAACTGATATACCATTATGTACTCTAAAGTTACGTGTTGTCATGGTTCCATATCTCCCGCATGATTGTTAATAAAAATAGGACTATTGTCCTAGCAGTAATATTTACCGCTAGAACTGTAATTTTATGTGTTATACTATTATTATGCCGCTAATGAGTATTGGACAGTAGCCGCTGTTACACCACCTGTACTCAATGCTTTAACTTCAACTGTACCCGAGTTATAGTTGAATGTTATTGTAGCCAAGTCAGTTGATCCAGTATTTGTTATTGCGTGTACTGTACCAAATGCAGTAGAACCGTTGTGTACTACAACACCTTTCATTGCCGAGTACTCAGTGTTAGCCGCGTCTTGTAAGACAATGAATATCTCTGCCGCTCTGTATGTACTTGCGTTGAAAGTCATGATGTTAGTTGCTGTTGATGTAAAGTTTACTGAACTTGTTTCAGTTCTTGCAACTCCACCTGAAGCCAATGCTGTGTTATCAAAACCAACGATTGCAAATATTCTAGCACCACTGTGTGGAGCAGAAGTAAATGTAATTGTTGTTGAACTGATTGTGTAGTTTTCAGTTGGTTCTTGGTAAACGTTGTCTATGAAAACTAGTACGTTTGCCACTGCCGCCGGAGCCGAACTAAAGAATCCTGAGAATGCAGTAGTTGATCCGTCGCCTGTTGTTGAAACTTTTGAAATAGTTGGTGTGTCACCTGCTGTCGCAACTTGTACGAAAGTAGAACCATCAGTACATATTTCGTATGCACCAAGTGTTGAGTTAAATCTTATTACACCTGTTGCCGCTGTTGGTCTCTGTGCTGTTGTTCCAACCGGTAATCTAAATGCACCTGTTCCACCTGATCCGTCTAATGCGTATGCTGGTGAACTAGTTTGGATACCAATTGCGTCCGCTGATCCATCTAAAAAGAATGCGTGTGTCTGTGCCGCTGATTCCATTCTAAAGTCAAGATCGTTTGCTGATGCTTCGTTGAAAGTAACCGCTCTTGAGAATGTAGCACCACCTGTGATGTTTGCGTTCAAAGATGCATATTCGTCAATTGTAACGTTACCTGCTGTTGTACCATCCTCTGATGCTGTAATTGCCGCCACAAACTCGTCTGCTGATTCGTCCCAAATAAATGAAACGTTTGATAATGAACCTCTGTTGAAAAATAAACCTTGGTCAAATGTGTTGGCAACTCCACCTGAATTGTTTTTCGCTAATTGAATTAGGGGATCTTCGATAACCAATGTAGTCGAATCAATTGTTGTTGTTGTACCATTTACCGTTAAGTTTCCAGATACTGTTAAGTTTCCTGTAACACCGCCTGATGTAAATGATAAACCAGTGTTGTCCACTTTTAAAATTTCCGAACCTGCTATGTCGAATCTTATAATATCTTCGTCTGTGCTTTCTTCAACTTGAATTTTTGTATCAGAGTCAGCGTCTTTAACTTCCGAACCAGATGCCAAGTTGGCCCAAGCCGCGCCTGAATAACCTTCAATCGTTGATAGTGTACTGTTGTACCTGATATCACCGTTTGCTGGTGAGCCTGGTCTTTGTGCTGTTGTTCCTGATGGAATTCTTATTGCGTCTGTTGATGATACGTGTAGTTTAACTGCCGGTGAGGCTGTTCCTATACCTACTCTAGAGTTGGTTACGTCTAGTGCTAGTAAGTTTGTTTCAAATGCTAAATCTGTGCCCGACCTTTGCAGGTTGGCTTTTAACATCTGTCCTGAAATTCGTCCTATTGCCATTGTTTAGTTCCCCTTTAAATTATCGATAATTGTTTTTGCAAAACTGCAAGTATTTATTTGCATTTGGGTTTTTTCAGTGATTAAATACACCGTAAGCCATGAAAAACACGTATATTACTATTGTTGGAACGTTGCCCATACAGTTCGATCTGCATGAATCCATGCGTATAGGTCCTGTGGTAGCCAGTAGTAATAACAACAAAACCATCACATTTCCATATGCAACCGTAAACAGTGAACAAAACCTCCAAGATATGCTGAATTCTCCGGTTTTTAAGAATACAAAATTGCTTTGCCCTGAAGAATTATTCAAGAAATATGTATTTTTTGATGGGGTTACTTGCCTGCCGGATTTTCCTGGTTTGAAAACTTTAGAATTAGACCCCAATAAATGCACACCACAACTTTTATCATTGCTTTTGTCCGTGTATTTTGCTCCTAAGATTATTTTTTTACTTGGATATGATATTTCAAATCCCATAGAATTGTCTAGATTAAAAAGTATTGCAATATCCAACCCGGCCACAAAATTTATGTACATTTGTAATCCACCAAGAACATATCAATTAGACGATTTAGAAAATGGATTTTGTGACAATTATATAAAATATCAGGAATTTATAGATGCAAGAAAATAATTTTTACAAATATAGCATCAAGTTGAGATGGCCTGCAATATGCAGAAATAGATCTGTTGAAACTTTGAAAGAAAGACCGGATATTGTTGAACAAATGAATCATTACAGAGAAAAAGTAAACAATGTTCTTAAACTTATATGCAGAAAAAAATATCAAATAGATCCTAGTCATTCAATGACAGGTGTAAGATTATGGTTTTGTTCGGGACAAGATGTGTATGACTTTATAATTAGACAGCCGGAATTCAATTGGGAAATTATATCTGAAATTAATATTGTAAATGAGATTACTGGCGAGATGCTGTCTTACAGTATAATATATACACCTTCTGGAATAACAATAGATTAATCAGCAAAACCGTGCATTACAACTATTCTTGCACCCGAGTGTGCGGCTTCGCCTGCGGTTGTAATTGTTGAACCACTCATTGTATAGTTTGTAGTTGGTTCCTGCATAACACCATCAATATACACTATAACATTTTTAGGATCAGTTGGAGTTTCGGTCATTGTGAATGACGTGGTTGACCCATCGCCTGAAAATATATCTTTTTTAATTTCTTGTGCTTCGTGTTCAGTTCTTAATGCAGTAAAAGTCGACCCATCTTCTGAAACTTCGTATTTGCCTGTTTCTGTATTGAACCTAATGACACCTGTCTGGGCCGATGGCCTTTGAGCAGTTGTACCTTTAGGAACAACAAGTCCTGTTGTGTTATTGAAAAGAAATTCTCCTGTACCTGATGTATCAAATGTAAAGTCCGCATTAGTTACATCTTGATTGATTGTAGAACCACTGAATGTAAAGTTACCTGTGTTAGCAACTACATTTTGTATACCAATATCGCCTGTGTATCTGGCTCCTGAAATATAAACTGATTTTCCTGAAAAATTTACACCGTTTGGTAGGTTAGTACCAATAAAATGTAAAACTCCTGATTGGTAATCAAAAAAGTATTCGTCATTGTTACCTGAACCAGCGGCAAACACTCTTGTACCTGATCCCGCGGCGTTTCCGGCATCTCCTGTTGTGTGTATATAAACTTTTACTCCATATGTAGAACCAAATTCAGGTGGTATCCAGTCGGTTGATCCTGTTTTCCAAGTTCTACTAGTAGATGCAGTTGCGTCTGCTGTTGTTTGTACTGGAGCAGTAGTTGGATAAACTGTTACCACATCGGTGCTAGATGCTGGCATAGTAGCCGTTATACCATTGGCTTGGTTCCAGGTCTTGTCACCTCTTAATAATAATGGTGATGCAATGGCTTCGTTGGGAGCCGCCTTTAGGGCATTGGTGTCTGTTTTGGTAGCACCGTAACCCAGTTTCTTCCAAAGGTAGTCTACTTTTTTTGCATCAGTTATTGCCATTACTCTGCTACTCCTACCGACAATGCTGTTACACTGTCATCTGAATTTAATTTTAATCTTACTAGCAACACATTACCCGTTGCATTTGCTAAACTTTCTGTTCCAAGTGTGAATGTAAATTGTTCACTTGAATAACTTGTTCCGTCAGCAACTACATCTCCACCTGTCTTGGCACAACCGTTTGATCCATTTCCTCCTGAACCTGTGTTGGCTCCTGGTACTCCCGAACCTCCGTATTGTGTAGAACAATCCAACCAACCATTTACTGATGATGCTGAATCAATTGCAGTACCCGGCGCCGCGATAAACATACCTGATACTTTTCCGGTCATTGT
>CEUX01075894.1_pt1 | contig 20350 bp, 24 predicted proteins | sample 531361 | NCBI WGS metagenome assembly CEUX01 (sample SAMEA2622736, study PRJEB7988) | marine metagenome | isolation source: saline water (ENVO:00002010), including
TTTAGTAACTCCTTTTTTACTGTCCATAAAAGCAAGTATTTGAGCTATTTCTGTTTTTGGTCTATTCGTGTACGAAATAGCGTACTGTTCATCCAAACTATTAATACCTTCTGCTACTCTTTGCTCGTACCCGTCCCCAAACTGCACCTTTAAAACTTTAGGAGTAGTAGTTCGACTAAGCCCTTTATCGGGAAGAATTTGTAAGTCCCCAAAACTGTTAGTAGTGCTAAATCCTAGTGCCATTATGCTGCTCCATAAGGACTGAGAATGCCTCCAGGCCTCTTCTGCCTCTGCAGCTCATCCTGTACCGCTGCAGAGATGGCTAAGCCCATCTGTTTCATCTGCTGGTCTCCTTGGGTGCTCTGCTCAGAACGCCCTTGCCCATCCATTGATACATTTACTACAACATTATTTGTTCCTTGAGCACCCCCCTGCATCTCCACAGGAATTGAATTTCCATTTGGAAGGGGTACCACTGCTTCTGTACCATGAAGAATTGCAGGGTACCCAGCGTCCCTTCCTCTTGCGATGCCCCCTTCTGCGTAAGGCTTAAAGATACCTCCATACCGCCCATCATCGGTTTTTACGGGCGATCCTGGTATGCCCAGAAAAGACCCTATACGCCCTCGTGCCCCAGATGTATTAGGATTAAAAGCAGCCATAAGTAGCTTAGCGGTCAGCATTTCGGTTATAATCCTTGACATAGTTCTAAGCACATTCATACCCATTTGTTTGAACGCATCCTTAACTGACTGAGTACCTTGTACAATTGAATCAAAAGCAGAAGTCATGCTGCTAGAGAAGGTCTGACCGACCTGTATTCCTATATGGCCCAGATCTTGAGCATTTTTCTTCGCCTCATCCGCCTTTGTAGATAGAAGATCATAACTTCTTTCCAGGACTCTGAGGCTATCCATATATTCCTCATACCCTTGATCGCCGTCCACTATTGGATTATTCCGGGCCTCACGTAACTGTAGGAACGCGTTCGAGGCTGCAAGCGCTGCCCTTCGTGCTGCATCTCGCCTAGCGAAAATATTTCGTACCGCTCCGGGAGCATGGGTTCTCTTTGCTGCAGCCACTTTTAGATTGTTGACCGCGTCTTTATTAGCTTCCAGAGCGTCTCTTATATTTATCAAGTCTTGGACGAGATTACTCATACTAGTGTCGGCTATATCATCAATCCGGGCCTTAAGACCATCTTTGTCTCCACTAAGTGCCTCAGCAGCTTTATCTCCGTGCTCTGCCATACTATTAAATTCTTGACCTATCCTTATCGCGGCATGGAGGTTTCCCCCCGTCATTGCATCTTTTAACCTTTGTGTTCCGTCTTTAATATCATTAAGAGACTTATTATAGGTACTCCCGGCTATTGCAAGGTTTTCGAGAGTTTCTAAGTCTCCCTTCTCCCAAGCTGTATGCAACTGCTGTCCAACCTTTCCCCCGAACTTAGTAAAGTCTACCGATTCGAAAATCTCATCAAACGCTTTCTGTATTTCCTTGTCTTTTTTCGAGGCTTTAATTGCTCCTGCTAAAGGAAGACTTTGAAGAGCTGTAGCGAGTGCTTCAGTATGTGCGGCTCCCTCTTTTGTGCCTACGCCCTTCTTAGGGTCCATCATGTCCGCGATGTCCTTGGCCATAGCCTCGTATCGAGATCTAGTTCTATCGATCATTTCAAGGCGTCGTTCTTCGGCTTCTTGCGCTTCCCTGGCCGCTTTCTCCTTCGCTCTCGTCTCCCTCTCGACATCCTGTAGGCTCTCTCTACTAGTGCCTAAAGCCTTTAATGCTGTGGTTTCCCATTTAGTCAGAGTATCTTCGAAGTCATCAGCAAACGTAAGGGGCGCAAAAATAGCCTCGCCTTCTTTTGTACCCGTAAACTTTCTAACAAGGGAGTTGTCGAGAAGATTGCTAAGACCTTTAATGAACATATTAAGTACGCGCTGAACCATATTTGCCATACCTACAGCCCACTTCTTAAACATATCAAGAACAGTAATCGGTTTTTTAGCCAGCATATCCATGGCTTTTACTACGCTCATTATTATGGTTGCCCAAATCATAGCTTTTCCCGCTGCGTTACCTAAGAATTTGAAAGACTTGGTGGCCATACCAGTAACCCCGCCCAGCTTTTTCATACTAATTCGAGCTATACGGATACCCCTGGAGGTCTTGTTAAGGGCCTTTACTACTCCTACTGCAAATTTTTTCCTTATCTTTTCTCCTATGGACAGGGAGTTTTTACCCATCAAATTGACTTCTTTACGCAGTTTTTTTACTGATTTTAGAGACATTCCTGCAAAAGCCTTCGATGAAGTTTCTCCTGTCTTTTCAATCTCCTTCTGTACTCTTTGCAAATCTTTCTTTAACCTGCCCAAAGCTTGAGGAGTGACGTCCTTACCTAGAGCAATAGCTCCGAGAGTCTTACTTCCAGCGCCTTCCTTTACTGCCATTTTAGCAGACTTTTGGGCGGCAGCCTTGGAAGTTTCTAGGTTCTCTTGTAGCTTTTGCTCCGCCTCGTTTATCCGCTCCAGTACGCTATCCATACTTTCGGTAATTCTATCAGACACTCCTGCTGAGACGGTAGAAACACCTGACTTTAAGGCACTCCCAAGTTTCTTGAAAGGTTTAGTTAAAAATGACTCCGACACGAAACTACCTACGGCAGTTAAAGCTCCTTTCAGCATATTCGGAAGTCCTGCAATATTTGCAAAAATTATAGCGCCTATTGTTGCAAAAGCGGCTACAGCAGCATCTGCGTTACTGTTTAAGAATCTTACGAAAGACTCAACAGCAGGCATAAGCTTCTGTTCTATACTTTGTCTTATATCTTCAAAAGTTTTTCCTAGTTGAACAAAAGGGTTGGACTCTACTGCTTGATCTCTAAAAGTATCATTTAACTGCCTCATGGTTTCTAGGTATACAGCTTGGCTTCTCTGAGATGTGGTAAGCTGGTCGCGACTTAATCCTAATGCATCTGCGTACCTCCTGGTAGCATCTTCCAATCTCAAAGTAATCCCAAGTTCGTCCAAAAGTTCTGGCTCTGCTTTTGATACACCTTTGAGAAGGCGGTCAAAAGTGTCTTGATATCCTCTTCCCAACGCTGCTGAAGCCTTTGCAGCCCCTTCCGTCAAAGCTACAAGTTGAGAAGTAGAGAACCCTTTTGCAGCACCGATAGCGGCAGCTTGAGCAGCCTCTCTAAAGCCTAACATCCCTTGGGAAGCGTACCTTAGAGAAGTAGTAATAGTTCTCATTGCCAATCCGGTAGAGGCAGCATAATTTTCTTGACTCTTACGAAGAAGGGATACGTCAGCAGCTCTCTTAAAAAACTCAAATGCTGCAGAAAGAGCAAACATTTGAGCAGCAAAAGCGGCGTATGCGGGAACAATGCCTCCGCTAATGCCTTGAGCCATCTTAGAAAAGTTTTTAGTTCCGGAGCTAGAGGTCTGCGCCGCTCCTTTCATGTTTCGGTCAGCGTTTCGGGCGGACGTGCCCAAGTTCTCTAGCTCAATACCTAACTTTCTGGCATTGACAGAGACTCTCTTAGTAGTGCCCTTATCGTCGACAACAACATCTATAAAAACTTTTTTGCTAGCCATTAGCCTCTTACGTTATGGGTGTACTGGGGACCACCGCCGGCAGAGGTTTTCTTTCTTTCCTCTGCTTTTCTCTTTCGCTCCGCTTCTTCTGCTCTAGCGTTCACAACTAACATCTCATAGGTTTTCATGAAATAAACGACAATTTTCTGGTCCTCTACTTCATATAAGTCTAGGAAGAATTGGGCGGAACTCCAGTCCTTGCCCATATAAGTCCCTGACATTCCTTCGTACCTATCTGGAAGATAATCAAGTATAAAAAATGCCACTTGTACTTCCGCGGGAAACGCGGTAGTCTCTAGTGGCATTCTACTGGGGTCTGGTTCTTCCCCTAATTGTTCGCAAATCAATAGATACTTTTCATAATCTATTGACGAATTTACCTCGCTTACTTTCCTATCAAGCAGCTTTCTTACCTCGGCTACTTGTTTCCAGTAAAATTTTCAAGATTGCCCACTTCCTCCGTAACCCAAGAGTCAAATCCTGTGGCATTCTTCATAAGAAGCTCAGCATTGTCTTGAGTATAAGGAAGTGTATCCTCCGGGTCCAAACCTGACGTATCCACCAGTAGAAGCTCTTCTAGGTAACGAAACTTCAGGCCTTCCCACCCCGCAATAACTCCCTTACAGTACTCAGTAAGAAACTTATCCTCATCAAGCTCTTCTTCAGGCTGGTGAGTCTTTTTATTGAACTTAGTAGTAAGACACCTACTACGAAGTTTTAGCATTTCTTCTCTAGCTAAATAAGTCAATTTTACGGACATTCCATCATATCCAGGAAAATCGATGGAAACTGTCTTGCTCGGAGTCAAAAGACTCGCTAGAGAAACTGGATTATCGGCCATTTTTTGTCCTTGTAGTTGTAGCAATTTATTATCGACCATATGCTATATTATATGTGAGAGGAGAAGAAATGTCAAGAGTTATTTTTTGGAGGTGAAAAGTAAAAAGGGGCCGAAGCCCCTTTTTGTAAAACTACTATTCCTTAGTATACGTCTACAGGATAGTAGGTAATTGCAGTTATCTCGTCTGCAGTTCCGAAGTCTGTCGGAAGTGCGGTGAACTCCATCTCAAGAGAGATAACATCCTCAATTGAGTGAGTAGGCACAGCGATGTGAGCCGTAGGGAACTCAATCTTCAATGCAGGGTCAGTAGTGTTACCAGTAGCAGCACTACCACCAATATGCATAGTTACCTTGAACTTGTTCACAACTTTTGCCATAGCACCCGTACCAACGAGGTCATTAAAGAACTGTCGAGAAGTACCACTTGTAGAGTCTGCATCTTCCAGAGTAAGGTAGCAAGTAGCCGAACCTGTAGAAGTACGAGAGCCCGTTACGTGCTCAATAGGCTTGTTAATTGCGCCCAATTCTTCCGGTACAAGATAAGTAATATTATTACCTACAGTAAAGTTACCGCCTGTAAGAGTAAGGGAGTATTTACCATTAGCAACAGTTCCTCCTGCTGCGCTACTTGCTGCTAGACCTACCTTTCCAGTAGCATTACCCAAATTTTCTGCTTGAGTTTTTGTGCCGAAAAGAGTAATTTCAGTCGTAGCGTTGGTAGTACCTGCATACGTACCTGTCTCATCTCCTACTCGAACAAACAGATGCTGTCCATTGATAGCGTCGCCCCCGGCTGTAGTGGCTGCATTGAAGCCTGACAGATACACCTGGTCTCCTGTCGACAAGTTGTGAGCGCTTCCGAAGGTAATAACATCATTACTCAGGTCAATTGCAGTGACAGTGGCAATAGAGCCTGGGAAGGTACCCGATACCTTATCTGAAGGCTCTGCGGCCTCGATCTCTACTGCAGTCAAACGATTACGAATAAAGTTAAGAGTACTCGTAGTTGCTTCGTCGATTGCTCGGGTAACCGTGGCAGAACCCGAACCAGGTACAGCGCTAACTATGTTGAAGCTTCTACTTTGGTTTGTGTCAATAGAAATGTCCCCTTTCAGAATAGTATCTCCACCTTTATTGGTAGCGTCGTAGGCAGGCAGGCCAGACTGAATGTGTGCCTTTCCTGAAATATCCTGAACCTCTTTCGAGAAACCACTCCAGTTAATCATAGCGATACCATCAACATCGAAGTCGATGGAAGCTTCGTTAACAACAGATTCCGGCAGCCTATAAATCAAAGGATTGGAAGTAGCCGTATCGATTAGGAAGTAAATTACAAAAGATTGCAGTGAGGATCTATTAGACTCAGCAATGACGATAGGCATACTAGCAGACGCGGGAGTAGCTACTGCTCCGCTTACTGCATTTGTTGCTCTTGTCCAAGCATAAGAAGAATAAGTGTCTGAACCAAACATACTAGCCCAAAGAGACTCTTCTACGGCATGGACCTCTGCTGCGCTATCAGCAGCTTGTCCTGTTGCGGAACTATGCTTTGATACAAAGGGACGAATGTATGTGCTAAAAGACCACTCTGCAGGTGCCAGAGAGTCCGTAAACATACGAGTACCACGACGAGATACGCCAGCAGAAGATTCCATCTCTGCAAGAGTAATCTCAGAAGTGTTCGTACTTTGAGAAAAGCTGTAGCCGTCCAAGATAGGAATTTCCCAGACGGAGCCAGCGCCTAGGTTTGCCGCGGCTTCGGTATTTGCAGTAGTATTCCGAAACTGGACAAACATTCTAGTATCTCGACTAAAATATAATTGTTGTGCCATAGTTATCTCCTATGAGCCTTGAAAAGACTTGGACGTGAACATTTGTTCTTGCCAGTCGTTTCCTTAATATCGAACCTCTAATTCCATCTCAGCGACTCCAAGAGGTTCTAATACTCCTTCATCAGTAGTTATACTAATAACTGATATTTGATATGTGGATTGAAGAATATTTAAGTTATCCCTGTACTCTAAACTAGAGTTTTCCTCAATTACTGTTTCTATGTCCTCTAAGAGCCTTCCGAGAGCTACTTGAGCGTCTTCTTCATGTACATACACTCGTACAGTAATTCCAAGAAATCTGTCTTTGAAACCCCCTGCCTGATATTGACGAGTCTCTACTCCAGGGTTCAAATGTATAGCAGGAAATTCTTCTACTTCGTCCCAAAATTTAAGTCTTGGAACTACATTATCGTTTACATCGGATAAATAAGCGCCTTGGCCGTCAATTACTTTCAACTTATCCGCGAGAGCTTCTATAATGTTTATTCTACGCGAACTATATGCTCTTGCCTCGGCCATTAAACTCTCCTCGTATAAAGTCTTCCAACAGCGTACCTCGCTGCTATTTCCCTAATAGACATATCAATTAAGGTACGAGGGTCTCTATCTATACTACCTTGCCTGTTTCCTACTTCGAAAGTTTGATAGATATCTCTGTTATAGGTGTACCCCACACTAGGAAAGCCTTGAGGGGTCATATTCATGTCTACAGCTTCTACCGATTTCGCAAATCTTCCAGTCCTATTTACAAGGCGAGGCTGATGCATATTCTTTCTTACGGTATCAGGAAGTTGTCTATTTAAGATGCTTAAAAGTACTAAAGGAGATTGAGATACTCCTTTATGGGGAGGACGTCGTACTTTCGGAGGCGCATTATCTGTTATTTTAACCTCCTCAACTTTTCTCTTAAATTTGCCTCTCTTTTCTCCTTTTCCCTTCTCCTTTATACTCTTTTTCCGAGTTCCTTTTAGCTTAACTCCGGGCATTTTAACAATTTTATCCGCTAAACTACTAAAAGTCACCATTCCGATGGCATCTCCTAAAGAGGTGGAGGCTTCTAAAGTTGCTAAATCTTTTAATTCCTTTTCTAACTGGTCTATTGCAGCCTGCTCAAATTTAGACATTTCTAGGTTTGTCCAAGAGTCTTGCATTATTAGAATAGGAATATACTTCTTACTAAGATTCCCTTTGGGCGTTAGTACCTGCTCATGAGCAATTTCCACTCTCATGGCTTCTTCGTAGGTGGCAACTACTTTACCTATCTTTGCTTTTGTAGCTCCAGAGGGCAGCTTTTCCAGTAGCTGCTTTGTTTTTGTGGCTCGAAGAGTTGATACAGGAAGACCTCCCGTACGCTCGTCTCCGTGGCCCATTTGCTGTCCTGCGTGTGCCTTACTGCCTCCGAGCAGCCCTAAACGATCCTTATCTTCTATGTTTAATTGACTAAGATATTTAGAGATTATCTCTTTTAAGGCCGTGCTTTTAACATTTTTACGAAAAGTCTCATATTTGTTGATGTAGAATACGTCACCAAACTTTTGTAAGTTTTGCAGCTCTGCTGCTCTCTTTAATTGGTTCAAGCGACGCTTTTTTACATTTTTTTCTTGGCCTCTAGCTTTTGCACTATATTCTTTCCAGATCTTCTCTAAAATACTTTTATTCCCTGAAAGCTCGGGATACAACTTGGTCAGATTATCAAGAAACTCTTGTTCATTTATGATTAAAATCTGCCCTACCTGCTTATAAAGAGATTTTCTAGCAGACTTAGACCCCTTTTCAGCAGTCTTTTGCAGCTCTTTAAAGATATTAGTAGCTATCTTATTTAGATCAGAGTCAGCCATTAGTAATTCTTATACAAGTCCAGTACTCGCTTGATGTGATCTGGGAAGCCTACATTCATACGTTGGGAAGAAGAGCCTTGATTTTGCAAAGAGGCACCTGCAATACTCTGACGCTGTTTGTGTTCGTCTTTATAGTAGTATGTAACTAAGTCAAGAACAGCAAGCTTCAGATCTGCAGGAACTGCGCTGTACCCACCAGTATAAACTACTTTTACAGCACCAACGCCTTTAGGCCAGTTTTGATATCTACCACTATCGTTAGTACGAAGGATACTGTCTGTACTAGACTCTAAATAGTATTCACTATCTGATGTAGTAAGTGTAGCATAAGAGCCTCCATAAGTCTCTCTTTCCTGTACACTTACAATACTATTGACAGGACTTTCTGTAAGTTGAACTACATAAGTATCCCAATCAATAGTAAAAGTTTCTGTTTTGTTAGAAGAGTAAAAATCTACAAAACTGTTACCACAGTAAGTTTTTACTAATTCACTCACTGACGGAATAATAGAATTAAAGCGCAAGTCATCTTTAGAAGATGAAATGCCTTCCGCCTCTTTATATTGCGCTAATGTGACTAAGTCTGCCATAAGTAAATTAGTAAAAACTCTGAGGGGCCGAAGCCCCTCAGTGTTATTGGCTTACAATTATGCGTAAGGCCAGCGAACAGAAGGAACGTTGCTACCAGAGTTGGCAACAAGCTCATTGAAGCCCAGAGACTGGGAAGCGACAATGACATTACGCTGTTCTTTAACAATGTAATCCGTTTCGATAGAAACACCGCGAAGGCGGGGGACCACATAGTTATCCACGTTCACAGCCAGAGCTGCGGTCGTGGTAGCTGCGCCTGCAGCACCGAGATTGTTAGCAAGGCGATCCGTAGCAATTACGGGCGAGCCGTAGACGCTACCAACAACACCAACCAGTTTCGTGGCGATATCGTTGCCGACTTCTTGTACGTCGGTGAAGCCAGAGGCATCAATCAACTCGTAGTATACATCGTTAGGAACGATGTAAGCGACGCGAGAAGGATCCATACCATACTTGCCCATCTCTTTACGCATACCGAGAAGGTTTGCCGGGGTTACTTCGCCAGAGCCGGAAGCATCAAGAGCGGTCGTGGCCGAAGCCGTTGCAAAACCGTTCGTGTCGTCCGTACCATTAGCACCAACAAGACCCGTAGAAATACTACCAGAACTCGCACCAACCAGAATTGCCGAATCAATCGCAATAGCGTGAGCACGTGCGAGGGCAGACTGAATGATCGGAAGAAGCGTAACAACTACTTGCTCGTCCGTATCGTTGGTGATGAAGGTGCTAGAGATCAAGCGATGAGCCTGAAGTACAACGCGGTTAACGTTGTAGTTATTATCAGACGCGCCTGCCTCTTCGAGGTTATTAGCGGCCGTTTCCGCACCTGCCGAACTAAAGTTGGCAGCTTCGGTATCAGGAGCGATCGGCAGTACCGTTGCACCAGAAGCCACTTGCAGCTCACGGAAAATCGGAGCCACTTTTTGTGCCTGACGGACTTCTTCTTCAAACGCCGAAGAAACCATCACATCGATGCCAGCCGTGCTGGTAGCGTCGTAGGTTACTTCTGCCTTCTCAAAGACATCACGCGCAAAGTCGGTATCATAACCCTTACGAGTAACTTTACCAAGAATGTGAGCCTGAAGAAGCTCTTTCGAGTAATCTTTCAGGTTGCCTTTGCGAGAAGAGAAATCCCGCTTGCTGTTACGCATAGCTTCGATTTCCGCGGCCTTCTCTTTCAGTTCGGCTTCGTACTTAGAAACCACTTCCTGCATGTTGGCCTTATCAGCTTCCATTTCTTTACGCACGTCTTCCACCAAGCGCTCTGCACCTGATTGTACGCCTACAGAAATAGCTTGCTGAACTTCTTGTTCCTGCTGAGCTTTTTGAGCAGCTTCTTCAGCTGCCTTTTCTGCTTCAACTTCGGCAGCCTTTTCTTCGGTTGCCTTTTGCTCGGCTTGCTTCATTGCAATCTTAGCAGCAGTCTCCTCCGCCACTTTCTTTGCAAAAGCTTCCAAGTCAATGTTAGACTGTTCGTCCATTTTGATCTCCTTATGGGCAATTTCTGCCCCGTCCGGTGTATCACTAGCTACAGATGAATTTTCATCCTTAGCCAGAGACTGACCGGCTAGATCTACACTTGTAAAAGTTTTCTTGAATTCTTCATATTCCTCAGTGGAATCAAAAGACTTCGCCAAAGAAAAAGTTGCTGCTTGATTACAAGGTACGGAAACAACCGAAACCTCAAACAACTCAGCATCCTTAATCAATAATCCGTCGGTTTCCTTTACATAATCAGCATCCTTGACTCGGAAACCAACAGAAAAGGCCCCAAGGACACCGTCTTTAACCAATTCAGCTACATCTTTAGCAGCATTACTAATGCGTGCCTCCAAATGCAAACCACCATCTACGGAAGTTACTTTTGTAGCTCGTCCGATGGGACGGTTATAGTCATGGTTAAACAAGATAATTGGATTATTAGAAAAATTATCCAAACCCCCTTTACTCCACGCTTCAGCAGAAATAGAATCTCCAGCGCGGTCAAAATCTGCGGTACTTGCCATACCGCGAATCTTAATCTGACCGTCTTCGGTAACATCTGACTTAAACGTGGAAGTAAGGTTAAAGATTTTTGTAGTCATATTAACCCTCAGCTCTTTGCAGCAGAGAGCTTCTCTAAAGGGGAAGCTTCTTCAGCTGGCTTATGGATAATCGCCCAAAGGTCAGGGTGATCTTTTTCCATTCTATTTAAAAGAGTATGCCAGGACCCTATGATTCTATTAATCTCTTTGAGAGTACTTGCTCGAGGTCGATCCGGCATTCTTTCATATTCTCTAGGAGAAGGAATGGAACCCTTCTCCGCAAAAAACATAGACAAATCCTGAACGAGTCTTTTTTGCTGTCCGCTACGAATTGCCATTTTCTATCTTTCTCCTAATAAACCAAACAGTTAACATAAATAATAGTAATACAAAGTCGATAAAAAAGAACGACAAGTTACTCATCAGAATCTTCTGTAGGCCTTCCACCTTCACTCGGATTAACTGCACTTCCTGCTATATTTGCAGGAATTCTTAATTCATCGAAACCTTCCACCGGCTCGAAACCTAAGTTTTCTCTCGCTTCATTCGGAGAGATGAGGCCTCCATTTACTAAAGAAGTGTAGTACTGAGATTGATCCCTAAGTTCCGGCTGTAGAGCAGGAATGTGCTTAATATCTTCTTCTATGGTAAACCCAAAGAAACGGCTCATTGCAAAATTTACTTTACGAACAATTGGAATAACCGTTTCCAAGTAATAAAGACGCATGTTAGGTCTTATATTTGCATTGTTACCGCTGTCAAGTAGTATGGGTGGTACGCCAATAGCTTTAAGTATAACTTTCTCATTTTCTGCAATAGCATCCTGAAAATCCAAGTCTCTAAAGCTAACATTGGAAATCTGGTCTACCTCAACACCTCCATCCAGGATAAGGGGACGCCGTCCACCTGCATCCGGCCTGTAGCGAGCAATCCAAGACTGAATCATTCGCTCTTTAATCTTTTCTGACAAAGTATTCGGGCTTTTTAATACAAGACCTGGTACTGCTCCATTCTTGAAGAAGTTATCTTGAAACTGCCTCATATTTGACATAAGCTGCATCGTTCGTATAGCAGGCTTCAGCCTAGAGACTCCTCGATACATGTCGTGAAAGGAGTTCTCTTTAATATGAATCATCTCTTCAGGAGAGTAGTCTATGTCGTTATATGTATACCTGTCTACATATGTCTTTGAATCAATGTGAATGGTTACTTTATCTGCGGGTACATGATAAATATGTGCACCGTCATAGTAGATAAAAACGTTTCCATCCAGTATATAATCAGTAAGCAAATTACGCTTAAAGGAGTTAATATCCTGAAAGAAGTTAGGCTCTTCGTTAATAAGCCTTTGTATCTTCGCTCTTTTTAAGCCCTTGATTACTCCAGGAGTAGCCGAAGGAAGAACCGTAGAAGGAATCTCCGCGCAGTCATCGACAACCATGTTTACGGCGCGATTAACTATTTCAAGAGTCTCATAATACTGTTCGTAACTTTGAGTGTATTCTCGAGAAGTTTGAGAGCTACCACCGAAGTACTGCTGAATAGGATTGAGTTTTTCCAAGTCCTCTTCTTGAGGAGCTTTTCGTTCAATTCCTAAGAGTGTATCATACCATGCCATGCTTTTCTCTTTGAATCTCAACCCACTTCTCTTGCTTTTTAGCCGTACTAAGAGGAGGGTTTCTGCCATAAATCTTATGGAGCTTTAAATGATGCTCATGACATAAGGTTACTGTATGATCATAAAGCTCTGCCCAGTGTTCTTGAATAAAGTCCTCTCTAAACGAGAGTATGTTTTCCGGAAGGAGCTTGTTTGTCTTCACATAGCTATGAACGAGTGGACTCAGAGTATGAAAATGGTGGAAGTCCAACTGTTTTGTTGCTCCACAAATGTAACACTCTGTTCCCTTTTCATACTTATTCTTTGCCTTGTCCCTTATATATTTTATTATATCTCTTTTCAGGTCCATTTTCTATTCACAAATTATATCGTGTCTAAGGTATGAAGTCAAACACTATTTTTCACATGTCTTATTAAAAGCCTGTAGAGGAGGTTTCGAACGAATACAAAGCATAGCGAAGAGCATCTGCCATGTGGGATGCTCTATTGTGCTTCGGCTTCTCTTTTAGTAGGTTGGGATTAGGGTCCCACTGGTACTGGTCTAATGAAGCCAGGCACTCTACACAAGTTTGATCTATCAGTAGCTTATTATTGTCTACTATTCCTTCCACGTGTGCGATACCATCTAATAGTGATTTCTTCGCGTTTACGGTAGAGATGTCATAGTTTTGAGCAAAGTCAAAACGAGTTTGCTGGGCGGCACTATCAATATAGATATAGTCGATGTCCCACTTTGTAATCATCTTCTGAATATCTAAAGCGTGTTGCTCAGTAGTTCGCTCTGCGTCCATATACTCATCTAAAACATAGTACTTTTCTTCGTCCCAGTCATACGCAATTACACAAAAAGCAGTAGGATCTCTATAACCTACATCAAGTCCTGCAAAGACGTCCATACTACGAGTTTGTAAGCTTTCATAAGAACCTATGCAATTCTCGTAGTCGAAAGTCCAGACTTGCCCTTCGTAAGTATTAAAGTCAGCTTCGTACTCTTGTCTAAACTCTGCGTCTGACATAGACTTACGAGCTTCTTCAATATCTATAGGAGACATGCGAGGATTATCTTTATAAGTAGCTTTTATACTCAGCCACTCCGGAAACTCCTCGCTATGCCCTCTTTCATAAAACTCTGCAAACCAATTGTTCTTTCCACGAGGAGTAGAAATAAAAATTGCTTTTGAGTTTTCTTTATCCAAAGTGGGACGTAGTGCTACATTGAAAGCATCTTTACCGTCCGCAAGCGCAGCCTCATCAAATATGATTAGGTCATAAGACCTACCTACACAAGAGTCTACTTGATTAACTGAACCCATGCGAACAGTTGAGCCGTTAGACAGCTCAATTACTTTATCTTTTGCGTTATCTTTCACAATTTCTAAGTCGAAATGCTTTATAAGAGTTCTCTGCAAGTCGAAAGAGATTTGAGAAAGAGCGTAGTTGGGAGACATAATCAATATGTTAGAATTGGGAACTAGAGATACTAGTTGACCAATAATATTTGCGATATATGTCTTTCCTTGTCTACGGGAGATAGCTGCGTTTATAAAGCGATACTTTGGATTATTTATCGCGTTTATAATTGCTACCTGAGAAGGAAGCGGCACAATACCTAATAAATCTAAGTAAGGCGCTACAGGTAGTTTCAGAAACCTGTGCTCCTTATTATAGTCTAAAAGATAATCTGGACATACATCCAGTCTGCTTACTTCTACGGCCATTAGTCTTGCTCCATGGACCCCGTTTTACTGTACTTGCGACAAAGTTCCCATTCTGTAAGAGTTTCGTCCTCTTCATCTACAGCATTTCGTAGACTTCTTTTTTCCGAAGCAAGTGCCAATTGCTCAATGGTCTGAGCGGCTGAAGCACTTTTAATTGTTACTCTGCTTCTTTTGTTTTTCCTTCTTACGCGCATGTAAATACCCTCTAAATAACTTCCAGTAGGTCTCTCCCCACAAGTACACAAATTTCTCTGGGAAGGTATACCCTCCTTCGAGAAGCTCTTTTTTAGAAACCCATTTTTGTTGAATATTATCCGTAAACATTCCACGGTATTGTAATACAGCATGTCCTTCGCCATGATATGCTGTATAGTGCAGCTTAGCAGAGCCTAGAAGAAGCTGCATCAGCAGTACAAAAAGGCTTTCTCCACATATCTTGTATAAAACTGTAAGAGAGAAGTCTTCGCAGTCTCCTCTATACGGTTTTTGTTTCATAATGTACCAGTTATCTATTTTTCCGAAACGAGCTTCGTCTGGGGTGTATTCAAAAGCATTAGCTACTTCGTTTACTGATTGAATCATTCTTACCATCATTTCTTTTTCCCCGACCACGCCGCTGCTCCGAAGAAAGCAGCTACTAAAGCTGAAATTGCTACGAAGTATGTGGGAGCAATATCCCCAATAATATCCGCAGCTTTATCTAATCCAAACAAGGAAGTAAGAAAGATACCAAAAGGATAAAGTAACATACCGAACAAAGCAAACCAGGCCATTCTGCGCTGCGCGTCTCGTTGAGCGTCCTGGTCTTCTAGTTCTTTTCTTTTGTACTCTAGGTGCAGGGCTAATTCATCTTTCGATACATGTCCATCCGAATTAGAGTCTGCACCTTCGAGAGCGTCTTTATCTATAGTTAAAGTCTTCTCGTCACTCATTACCACTTAACCTTATTTGCCCAGTAAGCAGCGGACATCTTGCCTTTTGCTATATTCTTCGCATGACGAGCTTTAAAGGCTCTGCGTCGAGCAGCGTAAGCTTTACTCTCTCCTTCTTTCTTGGGAGAACCTTTTACCCCTTGCTGGCCAAAACGAATAGTCTTAACCTTACCCCCAGACTTCGCTACTACAATATGCGACTTTTTGGGGTGCTTGGGAGTTCTTTTTGGTTTATTATAACCAGAAACTCCCGCTCGTTTCAAGCGGGAGTCCGTTTTCTTTTTCCTCGCCACGTCACAGCACGTTACAGCAGTCGCACTCACAATCACAAGGGCAACTGGGGCAGTCACAGTGAGGACAGCTATCTCCTGATCCTAAGCTAAAGTGTAAGCACTTAAACTCAGTTTCTAAAATTACTTGTCGTTCTTGTTCCTGCATCTCCTCTCTCCTTGGCCATGCAGTCATTTACACATAGCCTTTTTCTTTCGGCTTTTACGCTTCTTTTTCTTCTTAGGACGTCCTACGGTTCTACCGTAGGTCCCCTTACCTTTGGGCATAGCAATCTCCTTAGTTAGCTAGAGGGTTATCTAGCGCTGTTTGGATTTTCTGGCTTAAACGATCTTCGAGTGCAGTGATTTTCAGATCTGTGTCACTATACAGACTATCTCTCTTTGCATCGAACCTTTCTGTTGCACGATCAATCATCTCGGCAACTAAAGCATCTTGATCACGAGCCATATCTTCCACACGATCTACATTCTTTTCCATTCGATTAAAGTCATCTCTTAGATCGTTTTTTATACTACGTGAATAGTCGATGGCCTCATTTAGTTTTGTTTCTATTACATCGTTTCTTGCTTGAATTTTGTCGACATCAATATTCTCAATCACCTCCTTCATGTCCATATAGTCTTTATAAAATTCAAACGCTGCCCAAGAGCCTCCTCCTAGAGTAGAAAGAGCGGTAAGAAGAACTATAATCCTTCCTCCCTTAAATGTTATACCTGCAAACTCTATCTCCGCCATGCATCTTCCTAGTTCTCAAATTGCAACTGTTTTAAGTTAGCAACTTCTTGGCGTAACTTCTGTAGCTCTAATTCCTTCTTTTCAATCTCTAGTTTATAGAGAAGATTACAGTTAAGTCTTTCTTTCGGTGCCCCGATAGGAATGTTTATTTTTGCGTATACTCCAACATCTTTTACTAAACTATCATCATAATGTTCTGGAGATTCTACATATCTATAAGGATCGCTTTGATTGAGTATTCCTACGACGCCAAACTCCACATTAGTGGCCGCACCTATAGCATGAGAGCAATGAACATTACCTGCTCTTACTTGATCTTGCTGAAAGTTTCTTGATGTGTTTGGGATGTTAAGATTTAATGAACTTGTTTCTGCAAAGCCTTTCAAACCGTACAGTAATAACCCCAGCACTAATAAATATCTCACACGACATTACTCTCTTACTTTAGAACAAATCCTAGAAGCTACTGCTGGAACACTTCCCTGACCTTTTAATAGTTTTGACTTGGAACAAATATAAAGAGATTTATTTGAGTCTTTCTCTTTTAAATATACTTCTATCTCTTTTGTTTGTAAATAGGGCACTCTAAGCACTCTTGCAGTAATTGCAAAAGGAACCCTATTCCAATCCATATCAAATACTGAGATTTCATAAAACTCTACGTCTTTTCTTTTATTGTAGAGCTTTAGTTTAGCGTATCTTACTCCGGGAACAAAAGATTGTTCTAGTTTTGGATAAGTAGGAGTAAATTGATGAGCCTGAATGGGGAGCGCGAGTAGAAGAAGTATTAAAGCGCGATACATTCTGCCGTCACTATACCTGTATAGTTGCCTGCAGGGAGCGACTTCTCAGCCCCGGTACCTCCGCCGTACTCTACTTCATTTTCAACCCTAAACCAAGTGCTTCCTGCGTGGTCGAGCGTTACCTCCGTCACATTACTATATGTTATTTTCTCACTGTCATAATCTGACATATCAGCGTCTGTATGCTGATCTACCATTACGGTCCCGGTCCAGGTAAGAGTGTCATCCAATCCGGGGCTGCTACTAAAAGCATCTGGATACTCGATGATTGCTTTATAGTAGTTTTCCACTATTACGTCGTACCTAACGACTGGGTGAACCCCGCCCTGTGCGGGCGTTGTACTTAGAGTGTATGGATTCGGGTTTCCATAAACTCCCGAAGTATCGGAAGTCACAACACACTTAGATTCAACTGTTCCTTCAATAGGAATGTCCTCAGCAAAGGCAAATACTGATCCGCACAATAATATTGAACCGATTATACTCTTTCGCACTGTAATTCTCCTTAGTTAGAATATTGAGATTCTACCATCTCTTGATGAAGCAGCTCTTGAGCTAGTCCAACTCTTAAGCCTCTTCGGTTATCTGGTACCGTCTGCTCGGGGTATTGAAGAGTATCGCCATAACTTCTCCCTTCTAACACCTTATAGTAGACTACTGGAAGAGTACTTAATGCCATCAATTGATCATGCTTTAGTTTTGCATTTGCATTCACAAGAGAGGTATTGATTCCTCCAAGTAACTTCTCTACTCTATCGAGCTGCTCTAATTTCTCCTGAAACCTTTTTCTTTCTTCCTCTTCCTCTTCGGTCTCAGAAGGTGTCTCTCTTTCTAGTTCTTGCTGTATGTATTCATCCTCTAAAGGATCCTTTACATACTCCATAACATCTATTGTTCCTTCAAGAACGGGAGGCTTATATCCGGGGCAGTTTGGATCACTTTGAGGATCAAAACAAGTGTCGTAACTCCAGTTATAAAGCACTACAGCGTCTTCTATGCTTCCTTCCCCTTCTACCTCTATGGAACCTTGTCCCCATCGTTGAAGTGGAATATCTGAAACAGGAACGAGCTTTCTAAATGTATTTCCTGCGTGTCCGGACCAGTCTTCTGTATCTCTAAATATGTACCCTTCTCCTACTGCGTCTTCATTCTGTACGTGTACCAGCATATCACTGGCCGGATCTTTCACAGCTCTGTATCTATAGATTACATCAGAGACTGTTAAACCCGCCTGTGCGGGTAAGTAGCTCATGCTCCAATTAAGCGCATTCTGCGCTGCATTTGGAGTTTGTCCGAATATCTGTTCAGAGTAGGAGTAAGAGCAGTAAAATGCCAACGCTAGAGCCGGCAACAATTGTCTTAGTGTCATCACTCCACTCCTTCTTTTCCGGTTTCGGCTGCACTTCTATATGTGATGCCCAACCAGCTTTTGCTAAGTCTCCAATTTCTCCGTTGTAAGGGCAAGGAGTACCTGCATGCATCATTGCGTCAAATACGCGTTTATCTTGACACATTACAGAGACCGCTGCAACTTTCATACCCATGTCGTAAAGAGTTTTTGCGTTCTTCAGCTTTTCACAGTTCATGTCTCGAACTGTACGGCCTGCTGAAAGACCTAGAATCTGTGTCTGTACTGTCCCAGCTACTCCTACTGTACATAAGTCAGAGTTTGAAATGTTCATTGAAGGAATCACAGCGGACGGAGGCGGGGACTTTAGAACCGTTGTATTTGTTCCTTCTGTTCTGATTGTACTATCTGTAACTGCCTCCGTCTTTATCACTTCCTCTTCTGCAAATACTGCTGTAGAAAAGAGCAGCAGAAATAGAAGCCTTTTCATATATCACCCTTTCATCAATAGTGTTGTAATAAGCCCGAGCAAAAAGACAATTGTTGTTGCACCACCTGCGAGAACTATTTGCATGAGCCTATCGATTCGCTCGTCTATATCGTCTAAGCGAACGAATACTGTTTTCCATCTCTCTTCGCACTGAGTTTCATGTCTATGGAATTGTAGTTGGAGTTCTCTAAGCTCTTCGTCAGTTAACATCTTTTAACAACTTATCCATGAGCTTACCGTAGTTGCCCTGGCCGAAAGGAACACCTTCGTTTATTTGAACGTTCGTTTGAGTTCTTACAGCAGTTGCTTTTTCTGCATCTGCTTGAGCCTTTATTTCGTCCATTCTCATCTTATGTGCCATTTGCAGCAAGTCTGCTAAGTCTTTGGATGAGTAAACGCCAGTCTCTTGTGCTTCTTCCAGTTTTGAAGCAATCATTTCGTCTAAGACTGTCGCGATGTTGTTCTTGTTTCTGTAGCCTGTGTCTAAGTAAACGGTATCTATGTATTTCTGTACTTCTCTCTTATTCAGAATCTCAGTGACTTTATATTCCGAAACACCGAGATTATCCACGACGGCACGAATATTCCCGAACTGTAAATAAGAGTTCGCGACCTCCATACCCTCCGGGGAAATTACAGTTAATTCTTTAGCCATTAGAAGATTATAGACGATAGAAGGTAAGATGTCAAGAACAATTTTTGTAAGGTGAAATAAAAAAGGGGCTTATGCAGCCCCCGTTTTAGTACTAGAAGTTATAGAACAATCCGAAAGAATGCTCTGCTTCGTCTATAGAATGGTAAGTATACTTTACTTGGAAACCATTGTCCCAGGTTTTGCCAAGTGAAGCTCCATAACCTACTTCGTTGTCGTCATCCATAATTGCCAAAACGGATGCGTCTACTGGAAGGTACTTACTGACATCCATTCCGCCTTCGAAAAAGTTGGAAGCGGTTTCATCGTCTTCCACCAATACTTCACGATAGGCAGTTACGAAAAACGGACCTGCAAAAGCGCTGATATAAGCCTCTTTTACGTCATCCGCAAAGTCAGTTTCGTCCCCTATATAAGTATAAGCGAGAACGCCTACGTCAATACCTGTAGTGTCGCCAAATGTGTAGCCGACCTGGTAATCTACTTCCGTGGAAGTGTCATCGCCAAAATCTACTTGACTTGCCCAGGCTGTAGCGTACAGGCCATTTACTTCGGCAGTGATAGAGCCTTGAATTGCAGGAGACCTATCCGACTGAGTAGTTCCTCGCCATACATAATTACTTACAGCTCCGATCGAACCTGAAATTTCTGCGACTGCAGAAAGAGGCAGGCCAAGAAGAGCCAGCATAAGTAGTACTTTTTTCATACGTTTCTCCCTTATTAATGAAGATTGGAGAACTCTCCCAGTGAGAGTCCCTTCATTTTTTCTTCACTAGTTTTCAATTATATCTAAGAAGTTCGTAAAAGTCAAGTACTTTTTTTCTATGCTATCTATTTGAAGGTGTATCTCACTTCTGTTTCCAACTTATGATCCAAGTTGTCTGTCTTTGATCCTTCCCACTTTCCTTTTAGGACGAATTTACCTTTAGACACCTTGTATCCAGCCTCTAGTGCATATCCCTCTGTTCGAGGGCCGGCTTCCAAATAAAAATTTTTCTTCGTCTTATATCCGAGTCTTAGGTGATGAATGTCTTTTTTAAA
>CEUX01061849.1_pt1 | contig 20318 bp, 19 predicted proteins | sample 531361 | NCBI WGS metagenome assembly CEUX01 (sample SAMEA2622736, study PRJEB7988) | marine metagenome | isolation source: saline water (ENVO:00002010), including
ATATGCAGAACCCGTGCCAACCCTTGAAAGTAGGCCTAGAAAGCCAACAATCGAGCAGGCTAGACGTACAGCGTTTAGGCGAAAGTGGGCATTCAAAGCCGATTATCTGGATACCTACCACCTGGTAGATATACCCAAAATCGGCCATTTTGAGCCAAAACTGTTCCATAGTGGAACACCTAAACGGGTCCGATGGGGAGACGTCTAGCGTTTGGCCCAAACTGTACCAAAGTGGAACACTTAAGCCAATGGAGACCAGTACAGCGAATAGACCTGTTCCAAAGTGGAACACTTGATAGACGTCTAGCGTTTTTACCTCAGCGGTTGGGGTATTAAGACCCCGCGCAGGTGCTTCATAACGCGCGCGTAAAGGGGCGAACCTTGTTCGTTTTGTGAATCACATTCACGAACCTTGTTCACTTAGCGAATGGCATTAGTGAATGGCATTCACGTATTCAACCTACCTACCGATAGGTAGATTCCTAGCCTACCTACCGGTAGGTAGATTCCTTTTCCTCCTGGCCTGGACCCCATAGACACGGGTCCAATCCATAAGGCGCGCGCTAGAGATACGGGTCCAATCTATAAGGTGCGCGCGTTAGAGATACGGGTCCAATCTATAACGCGAGGGGGTGGGTGCCCCCTGTTCAGGGGGGTCGTTGGTTGCTTTGCCGGGGAGGTGCTTGAATGAAGAAAGCGTCAAGGGTACGCACCCCGGATTTTCTGAGATGAAATGTGCCCCTTTTATATAGATAGGGAAATAGGAGCCTTAGTGTTTGTGCCGCCGTGTCTCTCTTAGCTCGTTAGCTAATAACGCCTTACCTTAGCTAAGAGCTTAGCTTTTCGCCTCTGTCACAGATAGCGCCCAAAGTGTGACAAACCGTGTGACAAAAATATCTACCGTTGAACCTGTATTTTGGGCATATTTATACTATATGTCACATGTCACAGTAGTAAAAAGTTCGCAGAATAAAAGAGTGTGTATAGTAAAAATAATAACCACACACACTTATATACTATAAAGTTTCTGGATGTGACATGTGACATTGTGACAGATTCCGCGATAATCCAGTTTCGCCCGTTCCGTGGAGCTAAGAGTGTCACAAATAGGGGTAGGGGGGTGTAAAAAGGGGTACCTAAAGGGACCCGGATGGGGTATATTTTGCCTCGTCCGCTTTTCGGTGCTATACTGTGCCCATGCGTAGAGAGCTTTTTGCCGAGTACCTTATACACCACCCCATGTCTCCTGGAGAACCTCCTGGGATAACCTTACCCACTACAGCTATAGGCCTGTACGTACTGGCCGGTTACGCTAGGACGGCGAACAATAACCCCAACATCGCTAAGCGTGGTGCCCTTGCGTTCGGTTCCGAGCCCGGTTGGGAGCGTTGGAGTGTGTTCGTGCGTACATTTCCCGAGCTTCGTAGGTGGTTGAGGTCGCCTGCTGCCTTTGTGCCCCCCAATACGTGGCCCCAGGCTTTAGAGGGCATTTTGCCTCGTCACGTAACCCCGCGCAGTTTCGCATTGGGGGTGCTTCCATGCGACAGGCAGCAGATTAGGCACTCACCCTTCTATCGGGGCGCTTCAATGAAGGGCTTAAGGGCGCTAAGCGCATACGCGCACGGTTGGCCTACCCGAGAGGCCGAGCTTGTGGATATGGCATTAGCCGCTCACGAGCTTAAAACTATACCCCAATTCGTAGTGTGGGCGAACAACCCCCTACTAGATATAGTACCCCTACCTTCTGGACCCGATACTTTTATTGAACGCTCTCGGTGCCGTACCCAGCTTAACCTAGATCCCCTGGGTACCGGTACCAGAGCCTTCAAGAAAGCCCTACCCACCTGGGCAAGAGACCCGTCATACCTAATGGACCTACCCAGACAACCATTTGAACCCAGGCGAAGTTCTAAGAAACCGGTTATAGCAGACCTGAGCGTACTACCCCGACAGTTGGGGTGGCAAGTCTAGGAGATGTTATGCCCGACAAAACCGAACGCGCACAAATGCGAGAAGACGCATCAGAGAAGGCCCTACCCAAGGAACTTAGGGAAGGAAAAGAAATCCTAAGAAGGAACCTAGACTACGAGCCCAGCCGGGAAACGGATAAGTACATATTGGATAGGCTTCTAGAAAACCTGCCCTTTCAAAGGCCAGATCCCGAACCCCCACGCTCTGTAGATAATGTGTTTTCGATGACCGACACCGAAAAGGCGGCTATGGAATATACCCCCGGCGCTAAAAAAGACTGGTTTGACTGGCACTCTTCTCCAAAAGACAAACTAAAGGGGTGGGAGAACTACAAAAAAGACCTAGAAACATTTCACAACAAATATGAAACAGACAAAAAGGCTTGGGACGAGGCTGTAGCGCGTCTGCAAAAAGCATCGGACTTCTGGGGAAACACGCCAGACACCTTAACTGCAGCAGATGAACAACGAATACAAGACTTACAGAACGAGGTGGCAGCACACATGGCTGCCCCCGGTGCGCAGGAAGATAGGCCCGGACGACTACAAGAAATAAAAGAGGCACTGGACCTTACCGACCCAGAGAGTGGCGGGCGGGCGTTTTTGCGGGAACTAAAGCGCAAGATGGTAGACGACAAGGTACCAAGGATTCAATCGGGATGGAAGACAAAACCTGGTGAGGAAGTTCTTAAAGATAAATTGATCGAGATGGAACTCGCGGACATACCCAGGAATAGGGCTGCGGCAATGCAGGCCCTGGGATGGTCGGGCATACCGAAGACAGTAAGACTAAAGGACGACTCGGGTAACCCCGTCCCCCGATACGTTGACGAGATGAAAGCAGACAGGGAAGCTGCAGCAGAGAAGGCCTACATGCAGCACAGAAGAGACCCCATGAAAGATACACCCGAGAGGGACTAGCTTGACACGCTAGAACTACCTATGTTAATATTCCTGGAGGAGGGAGATATGCTTAATAACGAGTTGTTACATGAGGTAGAGGAGAGGATAGCCCTTCTACTAGACCAGATGTCCACCACTAAAAAGTACTTAATAGATAGGGTACGGGAAGAAGACTGGCATTCGGTGGTAGTAGCAGCATCACAGCTACAGGCAATGGCCCAGGAACTCGAAAGTGTTACCTGTGTATCCGAACGCCTACAGGAATCACAATATGAGTAGAGGAAGCAAACCACCTTCTAGTTCAACACTTGAGGATTTCTATAAACACGTACCTGCAGATGTACGTAAAGAGATACGAGCGCACCTTCTCAAGGCCCACGTCGAGGGCATGGATGGGTTCATTGAGGCGACCCAGTACATACTGGCGCAACTAATATCTGGAAACATTGCTCCAGATGTAGCAACTGCGGCCAAGGGGTATATGGAATTAATGTTCACAGCTATATCTGCTAAACTTATCCACGAGAGGGAGGAGAAATCAGCAAACCCCTCTACAGTAATGGCGCGTGTAGCAGAAGCCCAGAGGCGCGGAAAGAAAATGATACCGCAGTACACAATAGATGTGGAGGAAGATGGTACAGTAAAGACCAAAGCGGAGATAATCCGAGAAGGAGACACCTAGACAGGGAGGTAAAAATGCGTTATATTTCACGTAAAGTGATGGGGCTATGTCTACCAACGGCGGCATTGAAGTGTTGGAAGAGATGATCCTCGGTACAGCCGAGACGGCAGAACATTCTCACAAGTATAAGATCTTTCTTACGGGAGATGCTAAAGAGGAAAGCCTGCATCCAGACTTTCTAATTGAGCTACTGCTATTATTTGATAGTGGTATATTCGATTTAGATACGCTATCTAAATTGTTTGACGTTAGTGTTCAAGATATTGTACTATTCACTGAGGACTACCCAGGATACTGGGAGAGCTGGGATGAGAGCATAGCTACTATGTGGACAAAATCCCTACAATTCTACGAGGAGGACCTGGAAGATCTTGCATGGATTGCAAAATATGCTATTAAGAGAGCAGAGATGGCAGTAGCCATGAAAAAAACTCTTATGGAAGCCACCGAGGAGATGGCAGAGGAGTTAGCCGAAGACGAAGGCTGGACAGAAGAGACTTTATTTATGCGCTTAGAGGGACAGGAAGATCAGAACAAGAGACTAATTATTATGTCTGGTTGGTTCTGCAGATCTGAGCTAGGAGGAGAACATGCCGAGTACCCGACAACGTAAACTTCAAGCAGACCTGGGGTACGTACCCGCCCTAGTTTACCTGTCAACACCCCACGGAGACGCAACGGTGACGGTTTGGTGCGTGCACCAACAAGAGTTTGAGGATCTGAAAAGCGCGGCAGTAGAAGGAAAACCCTTCCAAGGTCGGAGCTTCGCACTACCTAATGACTGCGAAACCAGCAAGATCATCATGGTGGCTATGAAAAGACCTGAACATGTAGTAGCCTAATGGACGATGACCTTATACGGCAACTTAGAGATCCACGGGTAACTGTGCCTGAGTTCTGTTCGGTGGTAGACCAGCGTACAGAGGAGATTATCCAATACGACGCAGACCGGGTGTGCCCCAGGTTGCAGCATTCCATACTTGCATTCATGGGGGATACGCCCAGAGATTCCGATGGGATGACCCAGTGGCTTATTGTCAACGCCAGTCGGCAGACAACCAAGTCCACAACTACTGCATTGGCTATGGCAAACCTAGCAGAGTACACCCCCGGCGCATTCGCTGCTATTATTGCGGATAAGAAAGAACGCGCAGAGGACTTGTTCCGAGCTATTGATATCTCCTACGATCACAAACCCGACGAGGTTAAATATCCAACCATCGCCAACCGGGAGAGTAGGCAGCTAACCTTTACACATAAAGGGAAAATACGTACCTTGGCGGCCAACCAGGAAAACGTAGGTATTGGACGAGGCGCGTCCTACCTACACATGTCCGAGGTTCCTTTCTGGAATGACCCAGCAGATGTATGGTTCAAGATGGGACCAGCTTTCCGAAACCGAGAGAACGCTGTTATTGTTATGGAGAGCACACCTGCACCTATGTCGGAACCTGGAGCAGAGTGGTACAGGGATATGTGTGCAGAGGCCAGGAAAGGTCATGGGAGATTCAAGTTCCTATTTGTGCCGTATCACGAATCTAAGTTGAATGAGCGTATATGGGATCCTTCCTGGAAACCCGATAGCACAGAGTATAAACTATTAGAGAAGTATGGACCGCCTACAGGAGTCGAGCCTATATCGAACCCAGGTGCCAACTACTTAACTCTAGAAAATCTAGCTTTTAGGCGAAGGGTAATGGAGGAGGATAAACTTATCCGACGCTACCCAGAGCTATTCTTCGTATTCTATCCTGTGAACTCAATTACGTGCTGGCAGCAGCCAGGTGGTGGGGCTATACCTGCTCACGTTTTAGAGAGGCATCTAGAGGGAGAGCTTATATCTTGGAGTCCTCCCGATAATAGATATATGGAGTACCAAGAACCGAACCCGGATGCTGTGTACGTAATAGGGGTAGACCCTGCAGGTTTTGGGTCTGGAGACCAAGCAAGTTTTCAGGTATTAGAATTGTGGGCGGACGAGTGGAAACAAGTAGCCACATTTAGCTCTAGCGAGGCCAGCCCACCTGAGGTGGCTAGATATGTTCTAGAGGCGGCAAAAAAGTATAATAACGCGGAAGTGGTGGTAGAGAACAATGGCGTAGGTGCGGGCATATTGTCGGTGCTAGAACTTGCTTCAGACTATAACGGAGTAGTCTTAGTTAACACTAAAGGTGTGGAAAAAAGATACCACTTGAAGAATCTGTATTATCACAGGAGAGGATCTACACGCGCCACACCCGGAATACCCGCCAGCCAGAGAACAAATGCGGAAGCTATGGCGTCCATGATAGATGCCTTAATGGACAGGCTGACCCTGAAAGACGCAGAAACAGTTGAGCAGCTAAGATCGTACAGGCGAGATAAAGAGCTTGAAGACAGCGAAAAATTTAAACTGTTACAGCCCGGTAAGGTGGGTAGGGGTAGAAGATCTAAACATCACTGGGATAGGATTTCTGCTTTATTGTGGGCCTGTCTTGTTGCCCGAGACTTACCTGTAAGATACAAGCCAAAGTCGGAAGAGCAGCTACTTATAGAGAAGGATAAGCTAGACCAGATGATGCAGAAACCTTTCGACCAATGGACTTCTGAGCAACAACAAGACTACTACAAAGCCCAAGAAAGTACAAAAAATAAAAAGAAACGCAGATCTAAGTAATTTTGTTAGCACAAAACGCTAACTTGCTGTATACTTTTCACCGTGTTACTGAGCAGCATCGGAGGTTCCATGGCTAATAGCCCAAAAGATCCTAGCCCACAAGATAGGTTTAGGAATAAGATTATTGATAATCACAAGAGCCGCATGAAGAAACTTCGACGTAGGTGGAAGCGTGCTGCTGAGATGTACCGCACAGAATACTATAAGAGAGGAAGCTCTGACTGGCTAGATGACGGGGATTATGTAGTAGAGGATGAGAGCATAACTTTTGAGAATAATTGGTTATTTGCTTTTGCAGACACCATGATTGCGAATATCATTCCAACTAACCCAGAGTGCACCATTAGGCACAGGAGAGCAGAACTAGAAAAAGCTGCTAAGTTCAGAGAGCTTCTGGTAAACGACTTACTATACAAAGAGAAGGCCCATAGCAAGTTATGGAAACTCGGAACACGAGCTACAATTTTCCCGAGATCTTTCTTGAAGTGCGTATGGAGCGAGACGAAAGGCAGGCCAATTCTAAGGGTACTGAATCCAGAATTCATCTTCTTCGATGCCATGGCTGAGGACTGGGAAGATATCAGGTATATATGTGAAGTAACGGTATTGACTCGCGGAGAGTTCGAGAAGAGGATCAAGAAGCGCGGTAAAAAAGATGGAGTATACCGAAGCGATGCGCTAGAGGATGCCACATTCGGCCCCTATCCGAACTGGCTACTGGATGAAGACGGCGACGAAGAAGATGACCACAATATCGTAAGAGAGGGATTCGACTGGATTACCATCTACGAGTACTACGACTTAGTTTCTAGAGAGTTCTTTCACTACATGGAAGAATCTCAAAGACCACTTATGTCTGCTAAGCTACCTTACTCTAAACTGCCAAACCCTTATGTTATGTTATCCTTTAATGACAACCTAAAAGATCTAGGCGGACTATCTGATGCAGAGCTAGTGTTTCCAACCATCGAAAGGCTTAATGAAATGTCTTCCTTGGAGTTGTGGCACAACAAGTCTAGCATTCCAGTTACCATCATTCACTCTGGATTAGTAGATGACCCAGCCGAGTTTGAAGATGCTATGGAGAATGTAGATGGGCCTGGGCAGATCATCACTATTGCGGCAAAACCAAAAGTAAGTGTTAATGAGGTTATGGGAGCTACCCCTACACCCACATTGCCCCTAGAGTGGCAGAACACCAAAGCATCGCTAAGAGAACAGATTGAGTTTGTATTAGGTATTGCCAGTTACCAGAGGGGCGGACTAGGACAGTCCGACGTAGCCACAGAGCTTGCGCTGGCAGACACCGCAATTAGGACACGTAACTCTCGTAGACAGAAAGTAATTTACGACTGCATAGCTTGGTTAGCTAAAGCTATTGTTGCCTTGTACTCCGAGTTTATGCCAGAGGATTCAGAGATACCAGTAAAGCTGGGAGTAGATGAGAAGGTAGAGTCCCTAAATAGAGAAGACCTAATGTTTAACAGGTCGGAAGACCCATTCGATTACGATTACGAAGCTAGGCCTTTCAATGCCCAGGAAGGGAACTCTGTAGTTCAACTAAAGACACTAACAGAATTTATACCTGTCTTTACTCAAAACCCAGCCACGGCAGCGAATATTGACCAGAGGAAGCTAGTAGAGAAGCTACTAGACTTATTACAAATGCCTAATCTTCTTACAGAGAATCCCCCTCAGGCTATGCCAGCACAAGGAATGCCGGGAGGAGATCCCGCAGCTTCAGCTATGCCAGCACAGGGAGTACCACCAGAAATGCAAGCATTACTGCAGGGAGGGGAAGTACAAGCTGGGGATGGAGAGCAGGCAATTACAGGAAACATGGAAGGGGGAATGCAGGTAGGTGGAAAAGTACTGGCCGGAAGCGTGCCCCCTACTGAGGTAGTGTAATGCCTGTATGGAGAATAGATTGCGAGTGTGGATGCGAGACATCTAAGAGGCTAACTTATAGCAAAAGAGAGGAAGAGTATAATGGACTGGTTCCTTGCATTAATTGCGGTGCTCTCAATAATCCTTTACCTGCAATCCGTGCGGTAACGGGATGTAAAGAGATCAGCATCAAACAGATAGGTAAAACATTTTCTAACTCCTCCGAGCTAGACAAATACTGTGAGGAGAATGACTGCGAGGCTGTATCTAAAGATAGCAAAAGATGGAGAGATTTTAAGGATAGTGCTAGACAGGGACACCTAGACCAGGTAAAAGCGGAAGGCTATAGGGATATAGACGACAAGAGAAACAAATGGAAGAAGCAGAAAGTAGATAGGGCTAGAGCTAATCAGCAGAAAGCCATCGACAAGTATCACGATACTCACGGGAGTGAAGGTAAACAAACCGTAGAAAAAGCATACGGTAGCATTAAATAATTTAACGTGTTATGGTGTTAACCACTTATAGGAGTAACTATGCCTAAGGATTCCGAAACCGGCGAATCTTATGATAGCCCAAAAGACGCACTATCTGCCGCATTGCCAGAGGGCGTTGATGCGGGGGATGTATTAAAGAAATTAAAAGATAGCGGATATAGCCTAGAGTCTTCAGGAGATGGAGGGTCTGTAGGTATTGCTGTAGGTATTGAGACAGAAGGGGAGGAAGCACCCGAAGGGGGAGAGAAGTCCTCAGAGGGTAGTGCTCCGGCGGGAGACGATAAAGAGCTTGAGCCTGGAGGAGCGCCAAACATTGGCGAAGAAGAGACCATGGATATCTCCATGGGAATGGTTGGAGAAGATGAGCCCATGTCTCTAAAACGAAATAAGGTAGCAGAAGGCCTTATGGATAAGTTTAAAAAAGGTATGGTTTAGACAACATAGGAGGGAGATATGGATATAGAAACTGCACAAGAAGCCACCACGGCTGCCCCTGACACATCTGGACATTCCACGGAAAGTTCTGGAGTTTCCGCAGCAGAACCGGTCGCAGCAGAACCGGTCGCAGCAGAGCCCGTCGCAGCAGAACCCACTGAAACGGCTAGTGTCGAAGCTGCTGAAGCTAGTGTCGAAGCTGCTGAAACTGTTGGAACCTTTCCAGAGGTAGACTCATTCGATTGGGATAACTGGGACGGTAGCGACTATGAAGCATTCCCAGACAGTGTAAAGCCCTGGGCGGATAAATTAAATGGTTACCACACCAAGAGTCTAGATAGCCTAACAAGGACACACAACACAGAAGTAGACTACTGGAAGAGGATGTATGAGGCTATAAATTATGGGGATGAAGATCCTAGAGTAGCAGAGCTTACAGCGTCTCTAGAGGAGATCACGAATAGGGAGAAGGAGGCGCAGGAGAGGCTAGAGACCCTTACTAAGGAGATTAACCAGGAGAGAGATGCCGAGAATGCTAGGTACTTTAAGTGGTTTGAGTCTAACTACCAAGGAAAGCTAGAAGAGCTTGCAAAGTCTCACGGAGCAGAAAAAGCAGAGCAAATGGTTATAGATCTCATGGATCTAGATATGGAGGTACACGTAGCCGTAGAGGTGTCGCTAATGGGCACAGAAGCTGTAGATACCGCCAAAGCATTAGCAGGACAAGTCAAGGATACCTCTCTAATCTTGGAGATATTAAATAATAGGTTTAAAGATAAAAAAGCACAGGTGGCCGCAGAGGAGACCAAAGCTCCAGAAGTACCCAACCCAGCTACCCAAGTAGTAGCCGGTAGTGCTCCAGTATCTAGACCTGTACAGTTAGCTAAAGAGAAGGCACCGGTTTACGGATCTTCTAACCAGAGAATGGCATCTCTTATGAGTGCTGCAGAGAACGCGATACGGAAATCCAAGAGGCGATAAGTTTGCAAGTTAATTAAGTGTATGTTATATGGCCTTCGTGGTCTAAGGTTTAACCACAAAGTCACCCTGGTGGGCGGCTTAATCTCACCAGAAGTGGAGAAATAAAATGGCGTTTAGCCCAGATGTACTAACTACCGCTCTCCAGGAACTGATGCCCGGTTTCTCGGAGACTTTCACTAAGTTTCACCCAGCTTTTGACGCCATCATTATGAAGGGCAACAAGCGTCAAGCTCAAGGTCCTTACATCCAGTTTGCTCTTGTTCCTGACGGTCCCGGTTTCTTAACCCAGATCGTATCAGGTAATGAAGTAATCGCTGGCGGACGTAAGCAAAACGCAATTCGAGCTACTGAATTTGCAGCTACGATGATCTACGCTTATGACGTACCTGGTCAGGACTTGCGAGAAGCTAACAACAAGATGGACCTTGTTGAGCTTATTCGTCGCTACCCAGAGCGCTCTCTTGCAGAGTTCCACGAGCTTATTGCTCGTCAGCTTGTTATGGGCGACGTTACCGACGCTAATAACTTCCTGACATGGAACGGAGACGCAACTTATGACCCTAAAGGTCTAGGCGCACAACAGGGAATTTTTGAATTTCTTGCTCCGGCAGCACAGACTGATACAGTCTTCGGAGTTGCTAAGAACTCAATTACCGGCTGGCATAACCAATATCAGCACATCGCTTCTTTCACGGCTGAGGGGCGTCGTCGCCTTCGCCAAGCATACTACGATGCTAGTCAGGAAATGGCTAACACCGAAGGCGATGTTGACTTGATGTTTGCTGACCGAGGAACTTTCGATAACTATATTGATGACCTCGATGACCAGGTTCAGATTGTTTCCCGCAGTACCCGAGACGGTGACCGCGCTCCAGGTAAGATGCGAGAAGGTATTAAATTCCTTAACGCTGTAATGTACCCAGAGCAGTACATTGTCCCAGCCAACTTTACTACTCCAAATGCTACAGAGGGCGTGTGCTACGGCATCCACTCCAGCACATGGAAACTGTTTACCATGGGTGGATCCATGGGCGGTGCAGACGCTACCAAGGGATTCTTTGATAGCCGAGGACCAGTTCGATTACCTACTCAAGACATGTGGCGTTATGAGTACGTCCTATCCTTGGGTATGTACTGTGACCAACTTCGTTGTAACTTCGCCGTAACTGGTGGCGGTAACCCATAGATCTTTAAGGAGATACTCTTATGTCAACTAAACTTTCATCAGCAACCGCACTACACGAAGTTCGGTCAGCTTCCGCAGTCTCCGGTACAGGAGTAAGCAAGGGAGGACCTAATGAGTCATTAGGTTCAACAGTTATTGCTAATGCAGAGGCTGGATCAGACCGGGTTCTCTACTACGTGGACGCAGCCGGTGCTCCTATTGCGGCTAGTGGGCCACTATACCGCCCAGCAGCCACAGATGTTGCAGTAACGGTGCCAGAAGCATCTGGAGACCAGACTTGGGTCTACGTAAAAACGGCAGCAGGTGCCCCCGGTACTCTACAGCGCGGAAACCTAGTTGCTCTATCTGCAGAAGGCCTCTACAGCGGAGTTGTGGGTGCAGCAGCAGGAGAGCCCGTACAGAATCTGGCTGGGGTAGCCCAGCATAATATCGGGCCTCTTCAGTTCGGCTGGATCCTAGTTAAGGGGCACGGCGTGGCACTCGTTGATACCGTAGCAGACGGAGATTCTTTATCTGTAGATGCAGCAGTTGCTCGATCTTTAGAGACTTCTGGTGCAGGGCAGACAGAGATCGGACTAGCTTTAGAAGCAGGTGGAGCAGCCGCCGTAATTAAAGCAAAGCTCGACATCTAATACACTTTCTTTCTGTTGTGTTGTGTTTTGGCCCCTGGCCCCTGAACTTGGGCTAGGGGTCTTTTTTTGGAGATTAAATGGCCGGTTTAAAGACTTATAACTTAGCTGGCTTGCGGGCAGCTATATTTGCTCAAGCGGATTGGGCACCAGCAAACTCCCCAGTAGCTAATGACCGGGTAGATGAGTTCATTAACCGAGCGTATTTCCGAATGTCGGAAGAGGCACCCTTTCTATTCTTTGAGTCAGAGATTAGAATGGCTATTGATCCTGACGTTAAGAAGGCATCTACTACAGATTTACTAAGAGTAGCCTCTACTTTAGGTGTTTCTGATGCTTGGGTATTAGAGACCGAGTTGGCTGTAGGCGCAGCAGGAAGCACCACATGGAACTCTGATAGGTTGTGGGATGGTCGCACAATTCAGCTATATGACGACGACCAGTCTAGATGGCTCAAATACAAGATTAGGGAAGTGTGGACACAGGGAAACAGGTATAGGATATCTCTAGATAGACCCTGGAAAAATAACACCGACACAGGTATTGATTGGTTCGTGGAAACCCACGAGTTTAACATACCCCAGGATGCCATTGAAATTAGGTCACTAACTCTACAGAGAGAGACACTGATGTACCCCTTGTCTATTCTAGGCCAGGATTCTGCGGAGTGGGCCAGTGTAGCCAATAGCGGCAGGATAGTATCTAGTGGATTACCTAGATGGGCATTTAGGAGGGAACATAAATCCTTAAGAGCACCAACTTTCGACCCAGTAGCTAGTACGACGGTAGCACCCGACTTGTGGGTAGGGCCAGAGCCTACAGGTAAGTTCGAGTACAGGTTTACTTACATTTGGGGAAAGCAGGAGATCTGGTTCCATAATCCAGGACCCCAGACCCAAACAACGCAGACTGCTACTGAGTCCAGGTATCAGCCATACCTAGAGAGCCCCCCGTCTAACAAAACCGCACAGGTAGATAATACAACGGACTTAAGTGGTCTGGGGTCGTATGGGCAAATACAGGTAACGCTACCAAATATAGACTTCATGCTGGGGTTCGGTTTGGCCACAATGCCTAGGCTTCATCGTTCAGGAATTAAGAAAAGAATTTACAGGCGCAGGATCTCAGAAGGCCCAATAGTTAGAAGTATCGAGCAGCCAGATGACTTCTTCCTAATCGCAGAAGTAGATGGGCACGTAACTACCTATACAGATACAGGTGCGGCCACCCCGGACTATGGTGTGCCCCTACAGCCCATACACGGATACCAGACGGTACGTTTGTGGCCTACACCGGACAAGAACTACACAGTAGAAGTACGGTGCGTTAGGAGGCCAAAGCCTTTAACGGATGAGCAGGACTATCCCCTTATCCACGAAGATGCCATTGACTGCTTAATTACCAGAGCACTTGCTTATTTATATGAGTCTCAAGGTAACGCCGCTATGGCTCAGTTCTCCCTGACGGCGTACCAAGAGAATCTATTTACGTTGGGTAAAAGGTATGGAGACCTGCGGTCAAAGTCTAGACCTAGGCGGAAGAGACCAGCAAGAGTAAGAAGAAATATTAACCTTAGAAGGCTTTTGACAATTTCAGAGGGATAGGATAAACTATCCCGGAAACACTATCCTGGGAGGATACCTTGGCAAATCGTAGTTTATATACAACAAACCTAAAGACGGCACCCTTGGTGGCTGGGGGCATTTATTGCAAAACCAGTACGGAAGGAAATAAGCAATACGCTATGCTATTATGTTGCACGGAGAGGAATGACGGCAGGCTTGAGGGGTGGCTACAGGCTTATGGCTATCCACAAGAGCGGGTTCTTGAGGGGAGTGAATCCATGGCTGGCTGGGATCTAATTGCTACGCCTAGTACATTAACTGAGCCCATCCGAAGTGAGCGCTTTGAGGACGAGATTACCACGCTAAAACGAGAAAATGCTGCGCTGAAAAAGCAGCTAGATACTAAGGCAGAGGTAGAAGCACAGGGTTTTACCCCCGACAAGATCAAGGAACTCCGAGATGGAGGACTTAAGTGGTCAGAGGTAGGGGAGGCTTTGGGCGTACCATGGCAAACAGCCAAGAAACAGCTTGTAGAGTGGGAAAGGGAGCAGGCTACATCCGTGGGATAATAGATGGCTTGGGAAAAAAATAGGATAAAGAGCGGCCTCACGGTAATCCGGGGAGAGTCTGGTAGTTTGATCTCTGCCGATAATATGGCAGGAGAGATCAAAAACATGAACGAGACTCAATCCGGGACATTGAGGTCCGTGAATGGACCTGTAGAGTACGTACCTTCTAAGCTGAAGGGAGGACAGTCTGTATTAACCTATGCTGATCCGCTGCTAGGCATATTCCACTGCAGAGTAGAGGGAGGGAGCAGAGACATACTACTGGCTCACTTTACTAACAGCTCGGGCGAGTCTGTGGTATCCGAGTACCAAGGTTGGTCAGGAACATGGCAAGTAGTCTTGGGTCCAAATTCACTAAGTTTTCCTAAGTACCAAATTACATTACCCGAGTCAGATGGTCGTCCTAGATTCCTAACGCAGTTTGAGGCATTACCCAACGGAGTAGTTATAGTGCCCCAAGGAGGACGTGCTTACTTTTATGATGGGTATGCCGTTCTGCCCCTAGGATATGATTCTATCCCAGGATCGCCAACAGGAGATGGCCCAGAAAGCTCTACTAAAGATGGAAGTTCAGGTTCTAACGTAGTAGATGACCCCAACAGTTCTGGATATTCCCACAACGGCCTTAATATGAATAGGATAATGGGAACATGTCGAATAGGCTCTGTGGATAACAATACAGTATCAGTCCAGACAGCAGCAAGGAAAAGAAACCCGCTAGGAGGGACGCTACAGAATGGAGAGTGGAGAGCAGCGGTACAGTGGTTAGATAGGTGGGGAAATGTATCGCCTATATCTAATCTGTCTTCTCCAGTATCCGTAGACAGAGTAGATAATTTAACTAAGGATTCAGGTAAAGATCCCGAAGAGTCTTCAGATAGGCTAAAGGTGCAAGTGGCTTGGTCTGGGATTAGTCCAGGACCTGACGGCACTATAGGAAGGATACTGTGTAGAACTAGGGATACTAAGCTATCTGGCATAACTGGAGTCTTTGAAGTACCCAACCACACAGCTACAAGTTTTTCAGCTATAGCCAGCATCCCGGATAACGTAAGTACAGATTTTCCAGATAACGTGCCGGATAGTTGGCTAATCAAAAGACCTATAGACCCAGTACCCGTACCGCTTTTTAAGTTGTGTAAGGTAGCTTTTGGTAGACTGTGGATAGCTAACTGGCCAGGAGGGGAAGGCATAATTAGGCCTTCTGAGCCGCTATTTTGGGGAACATTCCCTAGAGATATGGAGATCATACCAGACCCCACCGGTAACCACATTACGGGAATGTGGAACACCTCTTTCGGTCTATTAGTTTTCACGGATAGTTCCACGTTCTTAGTTACCCCAAACAACGAAGGTACGGGTTTTAAGGCAGCAACACTCAACAACTCTGTAGGCTGCGTATCCCCAGACTCTATAGCTACACTACCTAATGGGTTAACAGTGTGGTTGGGAGATAGAGAGTTTTATGCGTATGATGGAGAGAAAGTATACCCCGTGTCTAGGGACATAAAAGAGAATGTAATGCGAAGGATCAACAGAGGGTACCAGCTAAAGGCCTGCGCTGCCGTAGACATGACCATGGGAGAGTATAGGTGTGCTATACCCGTAGACGGATCTGTAAAGAATAACTTAACTATAGTTTTTGACGGAGAGGAGTGGAGAGAGAGGGATGATGTTAGGATGCAAGCTGTATGCACTACTAGAGACCATCGAAATTATATGTTGGCTTTAGGTTACGCAGATGCCACCAACACAGATACATCTACGGCAGTACCTAATATGGCTTCTGTTTGGGTATTAGACCACGACGGCAGAGGAGTGTTTGAAGCTGACCAGCATGAGGGAATTGTAGAAACGCATTGGCTAAAACCGGCTGCATCTTTCCGAAGATCTACCCCAGTAAGAGTCAAGATATGGCTTAAGGAGACAATTAATAGCACCCTAACTGTAGAAGTGTACAGGGACTGGAGGGATCACCCCGTAGTAGAAACTGCAGTATCTCCAAACCTTTATCCTACAGATGACCCTCCACCATTCTGGAAGGAGACAGTTCTGGGAGGAACACACACAGATGCACTTAGGCCTAACTCCTCCTCTTTACCCATTGATAACTCCTGGTCCAGGAGGAGACCCCATTGGGTAGTAGCAGATGTTATGGTGCCAGCAGCAGAGGTTTACAAGTTCCGGCTTAAGTTTACGGGCGATTGGGACTTTATAGGTTTAGTGTTCGAGGACATAGATAGCGACGGTGGAGGTGCCAAAATACCAACAGGAGGATCTAGTGGCTCTTAAATTCCCAAGGCGTAGGGTTAGAAATTCCGAAACCCACAATATACAAGACATGAATGATGCCATTCTTCCCGCAGTTGAAGAGATGGGAAGACTAAATGAGCACAACTTTAGTGACGACATGCAGGCACAACTGACACTGACTAGCATGTCTACTGATGTAGCATTTAATATCATACAGGAGGGTCACTTTGTAGATGTATCAGATAAAGGTACTGAGGCCAATGTAGATGCAGCCTGGGCAGCGGGCACTTTGTTTAGACTGCCGCAGGATGGCAGATGGACACCTGTATGGCCGGAGAAACTAACTAAGACTTTTTCTTCTAGAGATGGGGGAATGTTTAGGTTGGTGTCGGGAGCGCAGTGGGGATCTGAGCGTATAGTTGTGGGGGTTGCTCCCAGCCACCCTGGAATATCTTCGTATATACGTTTAGGGTTTAGGGTAGACGGTGCCATTATTCCAGACTCCATAATTGGAGATCAAGACTACGCCAGCTCACACAAGATAATGGAGAAAGGGCTGTGCGGACAGATAGGATCTTTTTTAGCGGATTTCACTATGTATCTAAATCCAGGGTCGCACACTGTTGAGGTTGTTGCCCAAAATGTGTTCTTAAAGGATTCCGCTAGAAGGACCCCCACTACGGACGCCCCCGCAGTAGATTTATATTTTGGAAGCGCAGAAATTCTAATTTGGGAGATGCACAGATAATGCCTATAGACTACGACCCACTAGAGGAGGGAGATGCTTTAAATGCCGCAAGTGTTAATAGTAGGCTTACTACCGCTGGAGGTGCAGGTCAGGGAGTAAATAATCTATCTCAGGCAGACCTAGAAAGGCGAGCACTACGCCAGGAGCATCTACCTAGGATTATAACAGCCTCGGACTTCCCTAATGGCCTAGTGAAACTAGCGCCTATAACTGTAGTAAACTCTAGCCCCTATATAAACACCCTAAACACTTTAGCTACGGGAGCCGTACCTGTACCAGGATATCAGACTTTTGATCTAGGTGCACCAAATGGCCCGTATGGTCCACCCGCTGCAGCCGCTACTGGGTGGAGAATCATAGCCGATAGCAACATTACTGCAAATGCTGCGGAGATAACCTTTGGGCCGCTCACGGCCCTTACAGCCTCTCCTGGTAGTATAGGGAATTATAGGGGCATCCTTGTTAGGTTAGGAGTTAGTTTAATGGAGATTGGCCATATGGCGCATGGTCCGTGGGGTGAGGAAGGGATAGCAGTAGTTGTAGGTATAGGTTGGGAGGATCAACTAGGTAATAGGGCAGTTATAGAAAGGAGTGTTAGGTGGTTCAATTACCACTCTACAGTTAAGGGAAGCCTAGACGTGTTCACATTTATAAAAGCAGAGGACATAGGAAATACTAATCAGATTAATAAAATATTTGGTGTTATATCTAGTGCCTCTTGGGGAGTGACCTCAGTCAACTATGATTCTCCGGTAATAAGATATTATAACATAGATATAATCCCCATACGGGCAGGGAGCTTAGAGTAATGCCGAACATCACCATACCCAACACACCCCTAGTAGATGGAGCCGTAGCTGACGCAGACCCCGTTATGAGAGATGTGTATTCACCTAACCTAGTACCAAACAGCCTAGAAGTAATTAATGGTAAGCTGACCAATCCTAACAGGGATGGGTGGACAATCTCCCCAGATGATGTAAGGAGCGGGCACTTTTCGCAGTCGGGTACAGCTTCTGCCACAGCAAACCAGGACTTTTTCGACGACTTCCTAACACTAACAAACACTAGCACGGTAGGCGCCATTCAAGATCAATCTATGCCCATACCAGGGTGTAGTATTACTTTCTTCGTACCCTGGCAGGTAACGGCAGTAGCCTTAAATTGGCACTTGAGCCTAATTACAGATGCAGGACAGCTTGCTCCCAATACCCCAGTTCCCCACTTCCAAGAAGGGAAGACATGGCTGCAACTGTTCGTGGACGGGTATCCAGTACATGCAGTAAGGCGAGCCATGGCGGACGGTAATTGGTCTATGGCTTACGACCCAGCAAGCCCAGACGACTTCCACAACGATTACGTAAGGACAGACACGAGGGACTGGTCTGGCAGTTTCGTGTACGATTCTAGTTTAGGCAGTACCATTATTCCTGCTGGAAACTTAAACTATATAGAGAGAGGCTGGCATACAGCAAGTATACGCATAGCCTTCCCACCTCTTGCGCTTCTTCCCGTATCTCCATACACCCCTGTACCTGGGAGCGGTATAAAGCAAGCGCGTGTCAAAACCCGCAGAATGAGTTATACACTAATTCGTTAAGGAGCATTATTATGGCCACAGATAAAGAACCCCAAGCTGTTCAGCGTAAAGGCGATAAAGAAGAACAGAAGGAAAAAGTCCGAGGTATGTTTTCTCGAAGCACAGACGAGCAGAAGGCTAAGGTTAGAGAGAACGAGGAGGAGTTCGGGGCTAAGGTAGGAACAGAGGAGTACGGTAGAGCTTTGGTGGATAAGTCTCTTCCAGAGCACGCTGCAGCTAGGCGAGCAGGAGAAGCGCTTGAGGGAGGCAAACAGCCATCCCCAGAATCTCCTAAAATGGAGGAGCCCGTATTAGATATTAAGGAGGATACAGACAGGCCACCCTCTCCGAGATTTCCCACGGAGGAGCAGGTACAGGAAAGGTTGGCGGAGAGGCGGGCAGCTAAATCTCCTGAAGCTGAAGCACCTATTCGGGATTGGCAAGACCCAGAAGTCACTAAGTACTTGGCCAGACAAGGCGAAAAGTCCCTGGGCTGGGACGCCTCTCCTGATGAGCGGGATCCAGAAGTAACTAAGTACTTGGCCAGACAAGGTGCCAAGGCCACGGGCTGGGACGCATCTCCTGAAGCCGAAGCACCCGTATCAGAAGATCTCCTCGGTGAGTCTCCAGTAGAAAGATATCCAGGGGAGTCTGAAGATTTGAAGCGAAGCCAAGCCATTGACAAAGCACTAGCTGCCGACTCAGCCAGAGAGGTAGATGCTTTCAGTGACGAAGCCTTTGAAGACGTGCCAGAAGACTTTACACCTAGGGATACAGTGAAGACTTTGAGAGCAGAAAGCCCCACACAGGAAATGGCCAGAGAGGTAGGACAGCCGGGACCTATTGGAGGAGGAGGAAGAATTAAGCAGGTAGAGGAGATTAGCGCGGACGACCCCAGAGCACGTTTAGGGGAGAGCACGGTTGGTATCCTAGAGGGAATGGATCCAGAGGCAGAAGATAGTCTACCCGCAAGCAAAGAGGAAGCAGCGGACAGGGCACTAGCTAAGACAGGATCAGGAATGGATTGGAATAAAGAGAGTAGCTGGCAGGGGAGGGGAGGGTATAACTTCACATACCGGCCCCCAGCTACGAAAGACGGACAACCATCCATCCTAGTAGAGGCACCCATCGGCAGAGAGGGATCCTCTATGAAAGAAGGAACCAAAGCGGTAATTACTCCAACAGAAGAAAATTCCAAGATTTGGTCGGCCATCATTAATGAGCGGCTAGGCGGAGAAGTAGGAGAGTATGGAAAACGCTGGAGCGGAGGACCAAGTAAGTCATCTGATCCCAAGGATACCCCCAAGGATAAGTGGGTAACTAACGCAGACGGCACGAAGGACTACTACGACGAAGATGGGATGTTGATGGTTGATGGGAGCAAGACCCCAACAGCTAAACCGAGCGAGACATTGATATCCTACGATGCAGATAAAGACATAGAAGGACACCCCAATCTGGCCAAAAATATAAGAAAGAAGTTTAAGGAGGACACAGGAAAAGAATTACAAACAGTAGTAGTTCCAGATAACGCGATAGGCCTGCAACTACAGACCGTAAACGCATTTATGACTGCCAAAGACGGTACTGCATATGAGGCTACCTTAAAAAGAGTAGAGTACGATGAATCAACCGGCGAAGCCGTTTATGAGATAGTTTCCGGCAGAGAGGCAAGTACAAAGAGGCCAGATGCCTTCGGTGATGTAGGGACAGAAGGGGAAGCGGAACAGGCAGCAGCAGCCCCGCGTCAAGACTACGGGGGCGGAGATCCCACCAGG
>CEUX01007521.1_pt1 | contig 20311 bp, 47 predicted proteins | sample 531361 | NCBI WGS metagenome assembly CEUX01 (sample SAMEA2622736, study PRJEB7988) | marine metagenome | isolation source: saline water (ENVO:00002010), including
TAATAAAAGAAATAAAACTTATAGAAAGTGGAAGAAGTAGTATTTTGGAATGGAAAATAACAGGGGAAAATGATACAGTAAAATATATCACACATGAAGAACTATGGTACTCCTTAAGTATCAAAGAACGAGAGGAAATCGTATATAAAAACTTAGACGTTTTTCTAACTCCTCATACATCTATTAATTGGACAGAGTATTTTGTGGGGAGAGATATCAATATTAACAAATAATCAAATTATTTTAATAACTAAAAACAAAAAATTATGAGTTTAGAAAATTATCAATCCGTAAAAACGGAATTAATGGAACACATCAACGACACACCAAAAGAAGAACAAAATCATTTTACAATGTTTAACGAGGATTATTATATAATCGGATATTGGAACTCTTCCGAGTGGTTAAAAACACACAATATCGGAGAACTTGAGGGAGTAAGTATCTGTAATGATTACGAGATGGAACATTTCGGAGAAATACAAACAACTTTCGATAATACAGAAAAATTAGTAAATCATTTGGTTTATTGGTTTGGAATGGATTTGTGTATGGAATTAGATATAAAAATATAGTATTAATAAAAATATAATATCATGAAAATAACAGAATTTACAAGAATGGTCAATCACTTAACTTTATTATCTTCAAATATAAATTATTACTTAATTGAAGAAGAATTACAAAACTTTGAAGAGTGGTTATGGACTAAACACAATATTGAATTAAGAGAGGACATCGACCAACATATAAACGAGTTAATCGAGAACGAGATAATAGAAGAGTTTGAACACATATATCTAACAATTAGAGAAAGTGAAAAGTATATCGAGAAACTACAAAAACAAATAAACATAAATACTTTTTACACTACATTCTATTAGAGTTATTCTGATGAGGACTATTTGTCCGAAACTACAAAGAGGGATTTTCAATAATACCCATAAGAACATTTCATCTCAATATCTCCTTTGTGGTCAATAACAAAAAATTAAAATTATGAAAATAAAAAGGAAAAAAAGAATAGAAAATAACCCTAATATAGAGGTGTCTTATAGTAAGGGATATAGAGGTTTAGATAACGAAACTTATATAGAAATACTACCTTATGATAGACAATTAAATATTGATTATGTGTTATATTGGATTAAGAAAATACACAAAACCTATACAAATTTTGTAATTAGGATAGATGGTTACTCTATAGACGGATTAAGTGAAACAAATAATAATTTACTCTTTAATGGGAGTATATTATATGATACATATACTGAAGAATATAGAACACTAAAAATATAAAATTATGAAAATAAAATTAGAAATACGTAAAGATTGGATTGAAAGAATAGGGACATATTTAACACCTGTATTGGATATAGATTATGATATCACAGAAACTGAACAAATAATATATTTTAATAACGAAAAAGAAATAATAGAATTATACGAAAGATACAAAGAGGATATTACTTACGATTGGGACGAAGAAAAGACAATATCTTTAGAGAGGTTTTTAGGCTCTGACCACATCTTAATTTTATTAGGTTGTATTGATGGAGATGGTCATGAGGTCTTATATTCATAAAACTAACTAATTATGAAAAAGGAATTTGGTATATATAAACTACAAAATATAAGGTCAGATAAATATTGGTTATCTAATAAATATAAGAAACTTTTTAAGTGGTTAAATAAAGACACTATTTTTACTGAGTGTTACGAAGAAGATATATATAGAGATGGTAACGATATCATTATAACAACTACTTGGAGAGGAGAGGGAGAAATACCAAAAGGAATAATTGAATTAACTAACTAAAACTAAATAAAATGAAATTAAAAAATAATATTGCAGAAATAATCGTATTCATACTATTTATAATTATTTTCTTATCTTCTTGTGGAGTAGGGAATTTAACAACACACCAACACCAAGAAATAAATAAAATAGACAAACAATTAAATCAAATGTGGAACGAATATACTTATAAAAGGGATAGTTTGTGGATAAAAAGAGATAGTATAATAAAACACAAAGATAAATTAAAACCCTGTTGTATTAAAACCTCTAATAATGTTTATATATATGAGGGAATAACAATAGACCATAACTAAAAACAAATATTAATTAAAATTAAACAAAATGAAAATATCAAATTTTACAAGTAATAACGGAAATAAAATTGCAAATCAATTTTTAATAACAGAGAAAGACAAAGAAACCTTTCAAAGTTATGATAGTATTATAGTAGTTAAAAACTACAAAACACAAAAAACGTATTTAGATGAGTATTATTGGAACTACTCTGTTACAACAGGAAAATATAGAAATATGTTTTTAGGAGAGGGAATAGAAGAAACAAGAAGAAAGATAAAAGAGGGAATTTATAAACTTAAAAACCTAAACAAATAACTATGAAAGAAAAATTAAAAGAATTACAAAAAGAAATTGAACAACAAAACGAATTAATATCTATACTGTGGGATTATATAAGTGATAGAGATGTTGATGAGATCTCAAGAAGATTGAGAGAATTAGAAAGAGAAAAGAATAATAATTAAAATTAAATAAATAAAACTATGGAAAAGAAAAAAGAGATAATACAATTACTAAAAGAAACACACGAACAAATGTTCATGATGATTACTTGGTGTGAAAGATTACAAATTATTAAAGAAAATAGTAATAAATATGAATTAAAAAATACAATGGTTGATGAGGACGAAACAGGCAGGTCGATATTAAAAGATTTAAGAAAATTAATTAAATACTTTGAAGAAAAATAATTTAACAACAATTAAATAAATAAAACTATGGAAAAAACAACACCAATGGATTTATTAGAACAAGCAGAAAACAAGATAACAACAAAAATGCTTGACACCATGGAGAATGGAGAAACTATAATCCTAAACGAAAGATTTGAATTATATAAGTATTATGATGATGATTATTTTGTATTAAATGATAAAAAATATAATGATGAAACCCTTTGCGTTCAGTACGGACACAAAGATTCAGTAATATTGACTGATTTTTATGGATATGATGATGATGAAGATTTTACTAACTTAAATAAATAAAACTATGAAAACAATTAAAATTAAAAAGTATTGCCCAAGATGTTTAGAGCCGATTAGTAAAGAGAAAAGAGATGATGTAGATTATGATTATGAGTGTATAAATTGTGATGAAAACTTTTATGGGTTTGAATTATATGTAGAAACAGACGCAATAGAAATAAATAAAAATAAAACTAAATAAAATTAAAAACTATGGAAACAAAAGTAACAGATAAATGGGGAGTTGATAGCTTTGAGAAAATAGGCAACCCTCATAAAAACGAATTTGTAGCAGAATATGATGTAGGAAACTACATACACAATCAAATAGAATTTTTTAAGAACGATAAACAAGAATTTCTTGTGAGTATATTAGGAGATGAGGAAAGAGAGTCAGAAAGTGTAACAGATAAGGAAATAGAAGAACACTTTGAGAATGATTATTATATAGGAGATTATCATTTTGAATTTTTTAGAGAGAAATTAGACGAAGAATTTAGACAACATATAGGAAAGACAATATATGTTGAGGGTAGAAATATGGGTTGGAGAAATAGAGGTGGACATAAAGAGTTTGAATTAACAAAAGGAGAAGATATATTTAGAGAGATAGCCCCTCAATGTGATTTAACATATTACATAACAAAAGAAAAAGAGAATGAGTATGAAGTGAGAATAAGCCACCATGATAGCCCAATGGGAGAATACTATAAACTAAAAATAAAATAGATATGGATAGATATGAAAAAAGAAAAATTTTAATAGAGAAATATATGGATAAGTACGAAAAAGAATTGGAAGAACTAACCGATAAAGAATTAAAAAGTGATTATATAGGTTGGTTTCATTGGGAGTATGATATTGAGGAGTTAGAAAAAGTAGAAAGAGATGAGATGATATGGGATATGACAGAAGATAAAAGAAGATACTTAAAGGATTACGAGAGAGAAGAATTAGAAGATTATATTAACGATTAAAACAAATAATTATGAAAGAAAACGAAATAGAATTTATAGACGAGATCGCTACTCAATTAACAGAACTTAACTTTCATGAAGATACTTTTGTACCAACTAAATATGAAAGAAATGAATTAAGATTTACTGAGGAAGCACAAGATTTTTACAACGAAAGGTATGATGAGATAGAAGCCCTTTATATTAACTTAATTAAAAACAAATAAAATGAAATTAGAATTAGATGAACACGAATTAGATTATCTGACAATGATAATAGAACAAAATTTAGAAGATGTAAATTTTAGTTGGGAAACAGAAGAAGACACATTATATGTTGAGATGTTAGAGGATTTATACTCAAAACTAATTGTATTAACTAAAACTAAATAAGATGAAAGATATTATAGAATATATGTTGCAGATTATGAGCCATGAACAAAAGGTAGATTTATGGGAAGAATTTAATGGTGCTACCTTTTCAGAAACTGATTTTGAATTATGGATTGATTATTATTTAGAACACGAATTTTTTGCAATAGCCCGAATTAATGAGAAAGAATATAAATTAAAACTTAAAAAATAAAACTATGGAAAAACTATTAAATAAAGAGGAACAAAAATTACTTAATAAAATCTTAGGACAATATAAAAGTAAAGAAACTTGGAAAGATAAAAGAACATATACTAACCTATTAATAAAACTAATAAAATGAGTATAATAAATAATGAGAAAGACACAAAAGATTACATAAAGAATTACACAACAACAAAGCCAAATGAAATGAAATGGACTAAACAAGATCAGAAAAATTGGGAAAAATTTAAGAAACAACTGCCTAAATTATTCCAAGAGGCATTAATTTTTGGGATATTTGCAACGATTTTTTTATGTGGAATGGGATATATTTTATATCAATTTCTTCTGATATTATACAATTTATAAAAAAAAATTAAACATTTATTGTGATTGTATTAAAATTTTTATATACATTTGTCCAATAATTAAAATTAAATAAATGAATATGTGGAAAACAAAATATTTTGAAACAGAAAAAAGTGCGAGAGAATTTATTATAGCACACCAATTTTTTTATATGACACAATTAATATTTGTAGAAAATGGATATGGGGTTGAGTATAAAAAACTAAGAAATTAAAATTAAATAGATATGGAAAAAGATATAAATTTTTATAGAGAATGTTTGAAAAGAGAATTAAGCAAACCTTTTAATAGACAAGATTTTATGTATATGAGATTTTTAGATGAAAAGATATACAAATTAAAAGAAAAAGAACTAACTAAAATTAAATAAAATTATGAAAACAAAAACAAACGATATAATTAAAGCAATAAAAGAAAGAGATATTGACGGAGAAACTATGCACTCCATTCTTGAACAAACAGGTTTAGATTATCAAATGTATAAACAACTCAATGTAGAGTATAGGAATGAAATGATGGAAGAATTGTTTGATGAGAATAGAGAAAGAGTAGAGATGATCCATAGATTAGAAATGATAAACCAAGATGTTAAAACTCTTTTAGCCCATCTCCGTAAAGGAAAAAATATGTCTTCAGCAACCGAATGGGGCGAAAATGGATATACCCATATAGCTAATATACATATAGCACTTGAGATGGATAATAATGAAGCACTATCTTGGTTTACGAAAGAGGAAAAAAAAGATACAATAATTAAAACTAAATAATAATTAAACTAAAAACAAATGGAAAATTATAGTAAAAAAGAAGTAGAAAAATATTGGACTGACTTAATATCAAAACATTTAGTTGGTAAAACAATTACAGCAGTACAATATATATGTGATGAGGAAATGGAGCAGAATATGTGGTATAAAAAACCGATAGCGATACAATTAGATGGTAAAGATTGGTTAGTACCTATGGCTGATGATGAGGGAAATGATGGGGGAGCAATATCAACCTCATTTAAGAAATTAGGTACAATACCTGTAATATAAATTAAATAATAATTAAAATCAAATAAAAATGCCGAATTGGGTTTATAGTGGGATAACAATATCTACCCCACTTACAAAAAAACAAGAAAAGATATTAGAAAAAATAAAAAAAACAAGATCAATATGTGACTATTATATTCCCAGAGATAAAGAAATTTCAGAGACACGCTGTCCTGCAAATATTGTTTCTCAAAAAGAATATGATGAAATACAAATTACAAATAAAGAGAAAGAACAAAAAGAGGGAGAGGTTTTGTATTTAGATGGCTCAATTACACAAGAGATGAGTGATAACCTTATTAAAAAGTATGGAGCAAATAATTGGTATGATTGGAGTAATAAGAATTGGGGAACAAAATGGGGAGATTGTGATTTAGAAATAGAGGTTAGCGAAGAAGTTTGCACATTGAGATATGAGTCGGCGTGGAGTCCTTTGGGGAATAATATAATGGAGATGTTTAGGAAAGATTTCCCTAACTTTGAATATACTTTTGAGGAAGAACAGGGTTGGGGAGCAAGAATGGAGGTAGTTGGGGGAGAAATAATAAATAATGAAGAGTGGGATGTGCCTTTGTGGGATGACGCACAAGAGTATAAAGGGGAGTATATTACTAAATTAGAATCCGAACATCCTAACTACACAGAGGGGGTAGGATATTATTTAGATTATGGGTATGAATATGTGGGAGAAACATTAGAAGATGCTAAAGAATATATTAATGAAATAAATAACTAAAAACAAAAACAATGAGAACAACAGCAAGACAAATGGTGGAAAAACTAACAAAGGAAGAATTAATAACAGAAATTTATCATCTTTTGATTATTCTCCCAATTAAAGAACAAAAATACCAAAGGGAATTTATTAACAATAAAAAACAAAAACAATAAAACTATGGGAACAAGATCATTAACAAAGGTTATAGAAACCTACAAAGACAAAGAAAACAAAGAATACAAAACAAACCTTATATGTATGTATAGACAATATGATGGATATCCATCAGGACACGGACAAGAATTATGTGATTTTTTATTCGACAGAAAGATTGTAAACGGATATAATATGGAACACCAAAGAGGGAAATACAATAACGGAATGGGCTGTTTAGGGGCAGAATTAATACAACATTTCAAAGATGGAGTAGGGAATATATATTTATATTCGCCTGACACCCAAGATGTTTGGGAAGACTATACTTACTTAATAGAGGGAAACGAAAAGGATCAACTTAAAGTAAAGGTAATGGACTGTGAAAATAAAAAGATATTTGAGGGAAGTCCGAGTGAATTACAAACTTATATAAATGAATTATGAATTATGGAAAAATAATTATTATGGGAGCATACGATAATTGGAAATTAAAATCTCCTGATGATGAAGGGTGTAGTATGGTGAGTAGTTGTTGTGGAGCAGAATATGAAGAAGTATATAGTGAAATGTTTGATGAAGATAAGTTACTCTGTAATGAATGTAACGAATATTGTGAAGAAATAGAGGACTACGAATATAACGAGATCCAAAGAGAGAACTATTTAGAAGATATGAGAGATGAGTAATAAATTAGTGAGACAAGTATAAAAAAACTATGTTTATGGAATTGTCCGAGAAATAACACACTAATTTTTAACAATTAAAATTAAATAAAATGATACCTATAAAAAACACAATATTAAACTTATTAAGATATTTAAGAGATAATACAAAATGTGATGAATTATCGCACCGAAATTGTGGATGTGAAAAGTTTGATCAAATAATAGATTTAATAGAGGAATTAAAAATAAAATAACTATGGAAGAATTACATGAAATAATAATAAAAGAGAAATTAAAAGAATCCCCTGATAAAGAATATATACAATTTTTACAACAGCTTATAGATAGAAAAGAAATGGCTAAACATTTAGTAAGCGAAGTAAAGGAGAAAATGATATTAGAAAAAGTACACAAACAGAACATGATTGAATTGGATGATTACTTTAAGTATAGTGGAGAGACCGAAAAAAACACTAACATAGTGGATCGTTTAGTGTGGAAAAACAGAATGGTAGATAGATTAAAAGAATATATGGAAGATAAAGAACTAAATAAAAAATTAAAATAATAAACTTAAAATTATGACAGAAAAACAGAAATTATTTCAAGAATTAAATGACAGAATGGTAAAGGATTTAGGGATAAAAGAAACTTATTACTTGGTACAATATAGTGATAGCTATGGGGACAGAACAAATGAGGGGGTATTTACAAAGAAAGGATGGGAGAATTATATTAAAGAAGAAAATAAAGATAGAGATGAAGAAGATAAGTGGGGAGAAACAATGGAAGAATGTGAAGCGTTAGGACAATTTATCTTTATTGAAATTGAAGTGTATAACTAAAAATAAAAAGAAATATGAAAACATCAGAATTAATTAAAGAAGTAGGAAGAGAAGTAGTTATGTTGCTACTTGAAAAGAATAAAGCGTATGGAGATACTGCTAATAAGCCACCTAAAATTTTCTCCAAACTTTCAGCTAAAGAGGGAATACTTGCTCGTATAGATGATAAGTTAAGTAGAATAAAACAAGTGGGTATAAATGATAAGACAGAGGACACTTTGCTTGATCTAATTGGTTATCTTATATTATATAGAGTACAATGTAAAAAAGAAAAGAAATAATAAATAAAATGATAGGAGTTTCTGTTAGGGTAAAACAGATGTGGCTATTGAATGAAAAGTCGACAAGTAATTTACACCGAAACTGCTTTGAGCTATAATGAGGTGTTTAGGATAGTTATGAATCAACGGCAGAAACTTCCATTTTATTTATAAATAAAGAAAAGAAATAAAAAAAAGTTATACATTATTTGGTAAAGTAATGAAAAAGAATTACATTTGCCGTCTAATCAAATTTAATTAAAAACACGACTATGAAAAGGGATATATTTATGGCTTATGCAACATCAGTAGCCGAACAATTTCATCTAACATTAGATCAAATGTTTGAAAAAACAAAGAAACGAGAATGTGTAGATGCAAGACAAATACTTTATTATTTATGTATGGAACGCCCCATACGAATTTCTTACATCCAAAGATTTATGGAAGAGAATGGTCATTCTGTTTCTCATTCCACTATTATTCATGGATATAAACAAGCTAAAGAATTGATTGACAAAGATCAGGATTACAAAGAGATCTTAAAATATGCTTCACAAAATTTATAATGTATTCATTAGAGGAAATATTTAATCAGTCAATAAAAGATAAGTTGGCGATTCATCACCACGTCAAAACTAAAGAAATAGTGATAAATTATGGATATAAAATTCAAAAATTTGAAAACAGTATAGAGATATTAAATTGTGCTAAAGGAGGAGATTATTTTCAAGAATGTACCAAAGAGGAATATAAAAATTTTTATAAAAACGGATGGGCTAAAGGTTGTATCTTAAATAATTTAGAAAATTGTAAAAGAAAATTAGAAATAATAGAGGATAAAATGAGGGTAGAGGTAAACACGAGGAAAAATGATAAATTTATTCAACACTTAAAATTAAGAAGAGAATCAATATTAAATAAATATACTAATCTAAAAAACAAATTAAATGGAAAAAAATAAAAACATATTTACGGAATTATCGGAAATCTCGATCAAGGGCAAAACCGATAAAAAAGGTAGGTTTGACTATATGTCATGGGCTACTGCTTGGAGTATGATTAAAACTCAATACCCTTCTGCGCAACGAACAGTTTATGAATGTATCGAGACAGGGTTAAACTTTTTTACTGACGGAAAAACAGCTTATGTTAAAGTAGGAATAACAATAAATGACTTAGAACATATTGACTATCTTCCTGTTATGGATTATAGAAACAACTCTATTAATATAGACAAAATAACATCTATGGATGTAAATACAGCCATACAAAGATCTACTGCAAAAGCAATAGCAATGCATGGGTTAGGATTAAGTTTATGGATTGGAGAAGATACTATTGAGGTAATAAAACCTCAACCGAAACAACAGGTTAGTAAAACACCTGCTCCAACCAAAGAAACTAAAATTACATTAGATATTGGGGATGAAAATTGGACTAAGGTATTAAAATATATTGGAGCTAATAAAGAGTTGGGACTCCCAAAAATTGTTAAAAATTTAGAAACTAAATATAAAATTAAAACGACAGTTAAAAGGGAACTCTCTAAACAAATAAAATAAATGAAAGAAGATTTATTAAAATTAAAAGAAGATAGTCATTATTACGGAAAGTTTGGAAGACAATATTTATCTAATTCGGATATAATTACCTTGATTAATGATCCTAAAAATTTTAGAAAAGAAAAAGAAATGACTAAAGCTATGTTGATAGGAAGGTATTTTCATACCGCAATGTTAGAACCTGATAAAATGTTATCCGAAGAATACTCGAGTATCGATGCTTCAAGTCGTAATACTAAAAAATATAAAGAAGAATTATTAGAGTATAAACGTCCTTTAATGATGTTAAAAAAAGAAAAGGATGAAATAAATATAGCTATAGATACGATGAAAAATAACTTAGAGTTCTACGAAGCTATTTATGACGAAGGAAATCAATATGAAGTGCCTGCAATACATGAATTATTTGGGGTTAAATGGAAAGGGAAGGCTGATATAGTAGGGAGAGATATGTTGATAGACTTAAAGACCACCTCTAAAATTAAAGAATTTAAGTATAGTGCAAAAAAATATAATTATGATAGCCAAGCGTATTTATACCAACATTTTTTTGATAAACCTTTAGTGTTTTACGTGGTAGATAAATTAACTTATGAATTAGGGATTTTTTATCCTTCAAAAAATTTTTTAGAAAATGGAAAAGAAAAAGTGGAAAGAGCGATTGAAATTTACAATACATTTTTTAGTGAAAGTGCCGAAAAAGATATTGAAAATTATATCATTAAAGAAACTCTTTAATAAAAAAGAAAGTGCAGTATGGTTGAGAGTTCCAACCGATCTTACTACACAAGCCGATCGTGATAAAGTCATGGAGGCAACAATGAATAAGTTGGAACAAATAATTTATAAATCAATTTAATTATGGCAGAAGAAAAAATTTATGTCGGTAATGGGGTTGCAAAATTTGACGGCAACCTTATTAATTGTAGTGTATGTTTAACTGATTTACCTCAAGAACACATGTTCGAGTATGAAGGTAAAAAATATATTAAGTTAAATGTAAACGCTAAAAAAGATGGCGCAGATCAGTATGGTAAAACTCATTATGTAGCAGTAGATACATACAAGCCTGAGCCGAAAAAAGCTGAGTCTAATCCTGAAGCAAATCAGGATGAGGACTTACCTTTCTAATACTTGTTTTAGTAAAAGAGAAGGAGGTTTTAGACTGTCCATCCCAGTTTCGATCTGGGCGTTATCTGAATAAGAATCGAGAGCAGGTATCCTCCTTCTTTTTTTTTCAAAAGATGTTAAGATGTTAAGTTTTGTCTTGTTTTTTATAAATAATATTTTATATTAGCAACACTTTTATTTTTTGTTAATTTTTATTATTTAACTCAACATTTTAACATTAAAAGAAATAATATAAGTAGTAAAAGTAAAATAAAAGGTAACATTAAATCAACATCAAATCAAATGGAAATAACAATATTTAAGGATATTAAAGATACTTCTCAACCCTTTTACCGAGATGTATCAGTAGTATTAAAAAGAATAGGGGATGGATCAAGCAAAGAATTAGTAAAAAAGATACGACAAGAGAAAGATAAACACAAAAGAAATAAATTAAAGTCTTCATTACCCGCTATTTGTTTTAGTGGTAAATTTACAAAAAGAAATGATGCCTCTTTAACCGACCATAGCGGACTTATATGTTTGGATTTTGATGGATATGAAAATGATAAACTTTTATTAGAGGAAAAAGAAAAGCTAACTAAAGATAGATATGTTTACTCTGTGTTTATATCTCCAAGTGGATTAGGGTTAAAAATTTTAGTAAAGATACCTGCTGAACCTGAAAACCATAAAAACTTTTTTAATTCATTACAACATCATTTTGACACACCTTATTTTGATGAAACCTGTAAAAACATTTCAAGAGTATGTTATGAAAGTTATGATCCTTTAATTTTTATAAATGAGCAATCAAGCGTTTTTAATCAAATAACTGAACAAAAATATCAGGAGGTAAATAAACATAAAGATATACAGACTATTCCTATTACAGATGAAAATAAAATAGTAGATATATTATTAAAGTGGTGGGAGAGAAAATATGGGTTGAAGAGTGGGGAAAGAAATAATAATGTGTATGTATTAGCTTCGGCATTTAATGATTTTGGAGTAAATAAAGGTTTGGCTGAATATATTATGCAATCTTTTTCCTCTCAAGATTTTCCTCCTTCCGAAATTAAAAGAACTATTCATTCGGCTTACCAGAACGCACAAAATTTTGGAACTAAGTATTATGAAGATGAAGATAAGGTAAATGAAGTAAAACAAAAATTAAGAAGAGGCGTAAATAAAGGGGAGATTAAAAATCATTTAGAAGAAGAGTCGGATATAGATGATAGTGTTTTAGATAATGTAATTAGAAGATTAGAAGAAGAGCAGGATAAACAAAAATTTTGGACTAAATCCGAAAAAGGAGTTATTAAAATTATACATATTTCCTTTAAGAAGTTTTTAGAAGATAATGGATTTTATAAATTTAATCCTCAAGGAAGTAAAAACTATGTGTTTGTAAAGGTAACTAACAATTTAATAGATCATACCTCCGAAAAAGAAATAAAAGATTTTATATTAAATTACCTCTATGATTTAGACGATACCTCCGTCTATAATTATTTTGCAGAATGTACGCGTTATTTTAGGGAAGAATTTTTAACTCTCCTCTCCTCTATTGATGTATTTTTTATTGAAGACACTAAAGATACAGCCTATTTATATTATACTAATTGTGCGGTTAAAATAACTAAAGACGACATAATCCCTATTGATTATTTAGATTTAGGAGGGTATGTATGGAAAGATCATGTAATAGATAGAGTTTTTGAATTATGTGAAGTAACTAACTGTGATTATAAAATATTTATAGAGAATATTTCGGGGAAAACAGAAAAAAGAATGAAATCTATGGAATCTACAATAGGGTTTTTACTACATGGTTGGAAAAATTTATCTTATTGTCCTGCTACTATATTAAATGATGAAGTTATCTCTGATAATCCTGAAGGCGGAACAGGTAAAGGATTATTCATGACAGGTATTGGACAAATGAAAAAATTAGTAGTAATAGATGGAAAATCTTTTAATTTTGAAAAATCATTTGCATATCAGTTGGTATCAGCAGATACACAAGTATTGTGTTTTGATGACGTTAAAAAACATTTTGACTTCGAAAGATTGTTTAGTGTAGTTACAGAGGGGTTAACTTTAGAAAAGAAAAATAAAGATGCAATTAAAATACCATTTAGCAAATCTCCTAAGGTTGCTATTACTACTAACTATGCTATAAAAGGTAAGGGATCTTCTTTTGAAAGAAGAAAGTGGGAATTAGAGTTAAGTCAGTTTTATACCAAAGAATTTACCCCTTTGGTTGAGTTTGGTAAATTAATGTTTGGAGAATGGAACGATAATGATTGGTGTCAATTTGACAATTATATGATTTATTGTCTTCAACTATATTTATCACAAGGTTTATTAAAGAGTGATTTTGTGAATCTTAAAACGCGTAAATTTTCGGCTGAAACTTCTCATGAGTTTGTAGAGTGGTGTGGAGTAATTGGGGGTCAGAAAAATGATAAATTAATTGCTCGCACTAAAATATATGTAAACGATTTATATATTGATTTTACTAATGAGTATCCTGATTTTGCTCCTAAATCTAAAATGACTATTAGCCGTATTAGATTTAATAAATGGATTGCTTCATACTCTCAATTTAAGTATGGATGTGAGTCTTTAGAAGGAAGAGATAAAATCGGTAAATGGATTCAGTTTGTTAATAAAAACCATTATGACAAACAAAGTAAAATAGATTTATGATTAAATTCAGAGATTATCAATTAGAGATTATTACGCAAGGATTAGGTATTATTCAAAAATATCGTTTCTTATATTTAGCGATGGAGGTTAGAACGGGGAAAACCTTAACGGCCTTAGGAATATGTAATAACTTAAATATAAAAAAAGTATTATTTATTACAAAGAAAAAAGCTATATCAAGCATTGAAAAAGACTATATTAATTATGATCCTAATTTTGAATGTACTATAATTAATTACGAATCCCTGCATAAAGTCCCTCAAAAGGGATGGGACGTAGTTATATGTGACGAGGCTCATAGTATGGGAGCTTTTCCTAAACCGAACGGACGCGCTAAAAAAGTAAAAGAAGTAGTATTTTGGAACAACCCCTATGTAATTCTATTAAGCGGAACCCCAACTCCCGAAGCATATTCACAAATGTATCATCAAGTATATTTTATCCCTAACAATCCTTTTAGAGAATTTAGAAATTTTTATAGGTTCGCAGGTTACTATGTTAGTGTGGTAAAGAAAAAAATAGGAGGGTTATTTATAAATGACTACTCTAAGGGGAATATTAATATTATCCAAACAATGCGTCCTTATACTATTTCATTTAGCCAAAAAGAAGCAGGGTTTGTAGTACATACTAATGAACATATTTTAGAGGTTGAAATGAAATCCTCCACCACAGATCTTATCCGTCAACTTAAAAAAGATTTAGTAATTGAAGGGAATGAAGAGGTAATTTTAGCCGACACCGCAGCCAAACTCATGATTAAAACTCATCAATTATGTAGTGGTACAATTAAATTTGAAAGCGGAAATTCTATGGTTTTAGATTATAGTAAGGCTCAATTTATTAAACAAAAATTCAAAGGAAAAAAGATAGCTATATTTTATAAATTCAAAGAAGAATTAAATGCTTTACAAGAAATTTTTAATGACTCTTTATGTGTGGATTTAGAGGAATTTAATAACACCTCGAAACATATAGCTCTACAAATTGTAAGTGGAAGAGAAGGGATAAGCCTTAAGGAGGCAGACGCTTTGGTTTATTATAATATTGATTTTAGCGCCACAAGTTACTGGCAATCACGAGATCGTATGACCACTAAGACCCGTTTGAAGAATGAAGTATATTGGATTTTTAGTAAAAAGGGGATTGAAAAAGATATTTATAAGGCTGTTATTAAAAAGAAAGATTATACCTTACGGCACTTCAAAAGAGATTTATTAAATTTGTAGTGTGGAATTTTGTTAAATTTTTACTGATCTGGATGAGCCAGAATTTAGCTATCCCCTTTTGGGTAGTAGGGCATATTCATTTATCTATACATGATTTTCACGACTTAACAGAACTATTATCTTCTATAAGTATGAACATAATAGTAGCTGTAGGTTTTTATTTAGATTATAAAAATGACCGAGCAAGACATACAAAAAAAAAGAATTAAACAATTAGAAAGCGAGGGTTATTACGTAATTAAACTTATAAAAACCAATAAAAATGGAATACCAGATATTATTGCTATTCCTCCTAACTCCAATGTAATCTTTTCTGAAATTAAAACAAAGAGAGGAAAAGTATCTAAAATACAACAATATAGACTAAAAGAATTAAAAAGTCATGGGGTTAAAACAGAAATATATCGAGGAGTATAAATATATCTTAGAACAAGACTTTGTTGATAACTTACGTATGTTTGGCGTTACAAACGCTCTTAAAATCGCTTATTTTGTAGACAGGAGTGAATTTCCTTCAATTAAAAATTCTCTTATAACTACTATATTAGGAGGGTTAGTTATGGATTCTCATAAACAACCAATTACTTTTGCAGTAGAAGTTTATAAAAATAATCAGGGAGAGGTTATTTTATTAGATGTAAAAGAGATTAGTATGGACGACTATTTAGACTTAATGAACTTAAATCAAATACTAAAAACCCATGAGAACACACGAACACGCAAAGGCATTAAAAAAATTAGTAAGTGACTATTATAATTTAGATGTATCCTCTAAATGTCGAAAATACCCCTACATAAAAGCACGATCTATTTGTTATAAAATAATGAGAGACCAATGTAATATGAGTTATTCACATATTGCGCGGTATTTTTTTAAGACTCACGCTACTATTTTGAATGCCTTAAAATCTTTTCCTTATCTAATAAAATTTGATAAATTGATGGCTAAAGAGTATGAGGAAGTTATTAACATGTGGAGTAAAGAATCCCATGAATTTTTGGAAGAAGAGCCCTTTGTTATAAAAAAAGAATTAAAAAAGTTGCGAGAGCAAAATAAAATGTTAAATTTGTCATTAATAGATGTTCAAAGAAAACTTAATAAATATGAATCTCTTGTTCAAACACTAAATAATAAATGCCAGCCATCTCTCCAGAAGACAATCAAATGATTACACATATACAATTTGTGTGTAAGAATATACATGATTTTGGAGATGATCTTTATACCCATTTAAGTGAAAGAGAAAACGAAGAGGCTAAACAAAAAGCACAAGAGTTAATAGAGGTATTAGCCGATTTAATTCAATCCTTAACAGATGAAATTTAATGAAGAAAGATCGCGCTAAAGAGCTGGGGGAGTTTAGTAAAACCATTGCTAAACGTTTTTCTTATGCTAATCGGGAGGGCAATCAAAACAATGAGACCTTCTCTGTAGATGAGGTTATTCCTATTTCCGATGATTCGGCAGTTATTAATTTTAAGAAAAATACAGGTAAATTAGCAGTAGCTTTTTGTTACTATATTAATAGAGGGAGATCACGGGGTTGGAAATATTTTTTTCCCACGGACTCTCATTTGAATGGATTTCAGGCTTTTCTCTTTTATAAGTTACAGGCCGAGCGCCATAATTATAAATTAAATTTTAAATAAATGAAGTATACAACAATTAAAAAAGTATTAAAAGAACAGGTTAAGAAAGGAGCGAGGGCTTTATGGACATTTGACGAGGATAAAAAAGTATTTACAATGATTTACAAAAATTATTCTAATGAACTCCAAATCTATACTCCTCAACAATTAATAAAACACTTAGATTCTATAGAAAAAGAACACGCTTAAGATCAACTAATTTTTGACATTTTTCATACTCCTCTAATTCTACATAAAAATCAATCAATATATCAAAAATAGCCGGATCAATATTACATAAGGGTTCGTTAGGATTATAGAGAAGATTTACTCCCTGATGGTTTTCCATAAGAGTCTGAAGAGTTTCTTTACCGGTTAAAACCAAGAAGGTTTGATTCATTAAAAGGTGTTCGTTTAATTTCATTTTTTATATTTTAAGATGTCATTTTCTTTTCTAATAAAGGTTAGCTCTACTGTAAGGGCAGCTACTTTTTGAGTTAGGTCTAATAATTTATCCTTACAATCGTCTTTTTCTTTTTCTAATTTTTCCACCCTTAGCCTTAAATCGTCTCTATAAATTGTTTGTTCTGATTTTTCCGCCTTCTCTTTTTCGCGTTTAGATTTAATTAAAAACTCATAAAACTTCCATCCTCCAGCTCCAAATAAAACAGAGATAAGCGTTATAATAATTGTAGCTACATTATCATTCATTTCTGTGTAAATTTTCGTTTTTTAGTTTAAATAAAATCCATGTCCACATGGTAAAGTACCAGGCGGTTATAAATAAATTTTTGAAATCAAATACATCAAAACCTGTATCCGTAGCTGTATAAATATCCACTATATATCTGACGGCTGAATATACATATACTACAAGATAACTGGATACAAAAATAATTAATCTTTTCAAGTGGTTTATACACACTAATATACCTATACTTATATATAAATAAGTAAGATATAAAAAATAAGTGTAAGGTTGCCCTAATTCTTCCCAATAGAAATAAGTGGTCCACAAGACCATATTATTAAATATATCGCTTATAACCCAAAATAATAAAAGAGGCTGGTAGTCATAATAGAGAAGTATCTCTTTGAGCTTGGTAAAATAACGCATTATCTACGGAATCTATCTTTTCGCGTCCTATCGTCGCGTTTTCTCTCGTCTCTTCCTGTCCGATCCGTCCTACCTTCCTCGCGCTTCTTTATAAATTCCTCATACTCTTTTTTAGTTAAGGGCTTTACTGGTTCGGGCTTCCCGCGCTCAATCATATAATTGCTATAATTTAACAATCTTAATATTACCTCTTCATCCGTTTTTGCGGTACCGGCTTTTTCTATATTTTCTACCATACGAGCTATATTACTCACCGGTATTTTCCCTTGTATACCTAACTCTATCAGTCTATACGCCATTTGGTTCATGTGATTTTGTCTTTTTTCAGGATCTTTAGTTTCTTGAGCTCTAAGGTATAATTTATATACTTCATTCATTGCATCATAAGGAGCAAATCCACCCATCTGACCAGCATAAGGTTTTTCTTGCACGGCGTCCGCCAAACCACTAACTATGTCTCCCACTACAAACAAAGCGTTAAAGTTTCCTAAGACTACAGATCTTAACATATCCTCCTCATCTTCTTCATCCAGGTCTCTTAACAACCCAGGAGCACCTAAAGCTACAAATTGGAATAAGGCGGGCATCATAGCATGATACATTAAAAAAGTCCTAAATCCCCCACCAAATTGTTTTGCTGCTTGAAGAAATAATTTACGATCCTTACCTTTAATTCCCCCATACATATCCCGTATACCCCGACGCATATTTCTTATACCAGAAAACTCTTTTCTTAAATATTGCTTAGGTGTAGTTAAGAACATATTTAATGAACGGGTAATCGCGTGCGAACTTTGATAAAAGTCTTTATCCTGAAGGTCCATGGATTGCTGAGTATTCTTAGTGTCGTTCTCAAATTTTTCTATCGCGTATTGAATAGCTTCTTGTTCTGTAGCATTAGGATTCTTCTTTTTGAATTGTGCTTTATAATAAGAATAATTAGGCATACCTCCTAACATAATAGCACCTATATCTCCCACCCTTACAAAAAACATCATAGCATTAGCCCACCAATTAGTAGTAATAGAGGGCATAAATTTAACTTCTCTTTTTTGACTATAAGCTTCAATAGTTCTACGCATATCAGTAGTCATCCTATCTTGCATGTAAACTGAATTTTTCATTATCTCTTTCCAGACGGATAAAAACTGAAGTTTATTTTTAACAGCATACTTCATATAATTAATAGGGCCAATATCATTCATATACGTAAATGAAGAGGTGAGCTGTTTTATCATAATGGTTGGATTCAAACCTAATCTTGTAGCAATAAATAGATTAGTAAACCAATTTACAACTCCATTCCCTCTACTGGTATTAACTCCTCTGGCCGCAATATCTTTTATTTTATGGTCGATTAATCGCATAGTAGATTCTCCATGCGTATCTATAATAGTTCGGCGCATAGTAGGGTTACCGAATAATTTATTAATATCCCTAATTGTCGACCCGTAAGCTGCAAACCATTCCATATCTGTTAAATAGGTCATTAAAGCATCCATTTGATCTATAGCTTCAATAGGGTGATTATTTTTTTGTCGAGCCATAGTAGATGCCGCCCCCACCTGCTTATTTAACACCTGTTTATCTCCTAATAAATCTAAAGGATCGGGCTCAATTCCTTGCCTATAAATTCTTCCGCCATAATGTTTGTTCCATGGTAAATTAGTTCTGTATATATCTTGATAGGTTTTATCATAATGAGGATAGAGGGATGGAAAAAATTCCTCTACTTGCCACTGCGCAAAATCTAATGCCGCATTCGATTCCACCACTTCTAACTCGCCTTTACTATTAATTTCCACCTTAGCCCCTGTACTTTCTAATAATTGTTTCATAATACGTTTGTGGTCAGGGCCAAAATTAGAGTTTTCCGGATTCGCAAATGAAGCTCTATTAGCAGGATCTTGATATTGCATCCATAAATAAGCAATTTGATTATCGCTTAATGCTATTCTTTCCTCGTTCTTTTTCTTTTCTAATTTCTTTTTATTCTCCTTTGTCGGGTTTTTATCATATTCTTTTTGTAAGTTATTAACGCTTTCTTGATCAGTATAAATAGTTTTACCATCTACTGATCTTATCTTTGAAGCAGACGCTCTTTTCATTTTACCCCTCCATCCTTTTCCATAGAGTTCTTTTATTTTTCCCAGCACCATTTTACGATTCGCTAACATTCGTGCCTTAAAGACAATCGTAGATTTATTTATCTTATCATACACTAACTTCTTAGCGGCACCACCAAAAATTTCTCCAGGAGCAGCAGCTATAATTTCCATTAACCCCATTAAAGATTC
>CEUX01085955.1_pt1 | contig 20305 bp, 24 predicted proteins | sample 531361 | NCBI WGS metagenome assembly CEUX01 (sample SAMEA2622736, study PRJEB7988) | marine metagenome | isolation source: saline water (ENVO:00002010), including
AACCAACTTAAACTTCTTTCATTCTCTTTTAAATATTTAATTACTTTAGTCATTTTATTCATAGCTTTTTCTTTCATTTCAATTTTATATATATCATCTAATATTATCATATCACTCCTTCAGGGAAGGAAGTGTGCAGCAGGAAAACAACGTGTTGTTGGAAACAAAGGAAACTGCACACCCCCTATTTTTGTTAATTAAAATGGTACATCTTCATCTGTTACTAAATCAGCTTGTTTTGCAGCTTGATTAGATCGCCTTTGTAATTCAGACTTAGCTTTATCTTTATACTTATCTAGATTCTTAGAAACCCAATCTAAATAGCCTTCATCTACTTCACTCCACAATGTTCCTTTATGCTTACCAAAGGTTATTTCTTCACCTTTATCTGATATACCTATACCACCCATAGTTTCTCTTATATCATCTTCTAATGGGTGTTTTTCATCTCTTTTAGTAGCAACATCATTAGATGCTTGTTCTTGTATTATAACTTCTTCAGCAGCTTTTTCTTTATCTAATGCACTTTCCATTTCATTTGCTGAACAGAACTCACTACCGTAATACCCTGCACTTGACAAAGCCCTACCAAAAGCACTAGTTTCTGCAACTTCTAAGGCAGATGTTTTATTGATCCTACTAGCATTTCTGATTTCTTCTGCTAAACCCGTATACTCATTACCGTCTATTGATAATGTAGCCTTAACTACAACTCTTTCTCTATCCCATTGTATCAACTCTGATGTTAATGAATAATTAATTTTAAAATCAGCTTTTAACATTTTTAATCTTTCAACCACAGTATAATATGGTTTTCCGTGTATTTCTATAGGCATTTATTTCTCCTCTTTAATTAATGGATATTTATTTACTATATACTCTTTTTGTAACTCTTGATACTTGTGTGAATAATAAACAGCATCAATAACTTCTATTGCACTCCAATTCTTATCTTCAGCTAACCATTTAAGCCACCACATAAACTCATCAGAATCAGGATTTATTAAAAAACTACTCATTTTCAAGGTTTTCTCCAAAAAGCAACATACCATAAGCAGGTATTAATAAAAGTGTTAATGGCAGCCAAATTAACCCTCTAAACCAATGATTTAAGATCAACACAACTACTAAAACAAACATCAGCCTAGATAAATACTTTATAATTTTAAATTCCATTTATTTCTCCCTAGTTAATTTTATTTTCTATACAATTCCATTTTGTATATTCATAATCTATTCTGAATATATTAGATATATCACTTGATGATAAATCTCCACAAATATCAACATACCACTTTTTATTCTTTGTCATTAAACTTAATACATATTTAAAATCAGAAAAATTATCTATAAATAAAAAATTTTCACCAACATAAAATGGAAGATTAAATTTTACTTGCCCATTATATGAAATTATATCATAAACTTTTCTTAATGTTTCTAATTTGCTATTATTTAAATTTGTTATTTTCATTTGTTTCTCCCTAGTTAATATTTGGTAATTTTTTGATTTTATCCCAATCACTATCAGATATGCTTTCTAACCACTCATCACCACAATCTTTATAATGCACTCCATTATCAATATCTATACTACCATCTTTGTTTATTGGATAAACCATTCCTGTATTTTTATCAATAAATGAACCTACTGAATTTAATTTTATCATTTTTTTGTTTCTCCCTTTGTTATAATAATAGATAAGTTAATATTACTTTAATCAGTATTCCAAGAAAAAAGTTAAAAAACTTTTAATTTTTTTTATTTAGCGAAAAGAATCCCTAGAAAATAATAGAGATTCTTTTGGTATCAGAGTATGTGAGGGTAGAGGAAGTTTAGATTTGTTCTGTTAGAGTTACGGAAATACTATATAAATTTGGTGATTTTTGTTTTATGGTATAATCTTTATTCATTCTTACTATTGCAAAATTAGAAGGTGAATTATCGTTTTTATCTATTTGCAGCACCATTGGTAGATGTGATGACATTGAACGGTGAACAACATTTGTATAAAAATCTGTAGCATCATTAATGTTATATAAACTTTCAACACTATCTGCTGCAGTAGAATGATTGTCTTGTGCTGTAAATCCATTGCTATTCATCATCATATTCTGATTCATTACTTTATCAGGTGCTAGGGAATCAAATTGCATTTTCCATACCCTTCTTCCTGATCTTCTTTGATAGTTATCACCTTCTTGATTACCTAACCCAAATGGTTCAGTTATCCAATTATTAGGTTTAGTCCAATTAGCAGTAGATATTGTTTTACCTGATATAGTTGATTTTTGCTTAATACCATATTCAAATTTAGTTGTAGTAGATAAAGAAGTATTTATTGGAAATTCAAATGATTTACCAAATAATAAAGAACCAAGATTACATTCTGAAGCTGAATTTTCATCTAAAATAAGCCTAAAAATAAAGTATCTTTCTTCATCACTTGCTGTGCTGTTTAAATTAATTAAACTCCAACCATCATATTCAGGAACACTATCATTTACATAATTAACAATATTAGAAGTTTCTATATAAGTATTAGTATCCTGAGTAGCACTAGAAAAGTTAAATTTAATTCCTTGTGTATTAAAATTATGTCCTAAAAGCATACAAAAATCAAAGTTCCATAGTCCACTTGATGCAACTAATGTTTCATCATCAAATGAAGGCACAATCTTGTAGGCTAACAAAGCAGAATCATTTGTTTCAAATGGATTTTGAAAAGCTATATTAACTTGATTTGAAGGATCAATCTGTAATAGTTTAATCATATCTCCTTCACTATCCCAATTAACATTCATACTAAGATATTCATCTAATGCACCACTAGCATATTGATATAGTGGATACGATACATAGAGTTTTGGTGTTGTCGCTATTTGGTAATATGAATCAGCCATTATTTCTTCCTTATTTCTTTAATTGTTGTATATGTCTTAGTTTCTTTATCATAAGTTGTAGTCCTGTGTATATATGGTTTTTTAGCATTATTACCATCAAAATCAATATCTTCCCAATATTTAGTTAATGATTCCCAAGATTGTTCTACACCATCTGTTGTTCCTACTTTCTCAGTTTTCTGTAAAGTATTCCATAGTTCTAAATTAGATTTATTAATATATAAATTATGTTTTATTCTACTTGTATCTGTTAAAATACATTTAGTAAATAAAGCCATTCCCTTATATTCAAATAATTCTGATATTTTTTTATTTTTCAAATTCATAATCAGTATTTTATTATTACCATACTTTATAATTAAATCAGAATCTATTTGTTTTATGTTCATTTGTCCAACATAATGTATAACTACTGTTCTATAATCTATGTCAGTTTCTAATGATATAGTATTTTGCCCTATATTTAAATTGCCTGTATATGTTTTTTCTTTATTCATTATGCTCTATAATTTCCTCTATTTCAGGCATAGCAGTTTCCCAAGAAATTTCTGAGTTCAAACTTCCATCTGCATTATATTTTAATTTTTCTAATTCTGTATCTGTATATTCACCTGCATAAACTTCATTTTCATCATACCAATCTATTACTCCATCTCCTGTCATATCAAAATAAGGAATTTCAATACCATTATCTTCAGTAGCATCAGGATTAAAGTTCCAATTTGGTATTGGTTCTCCATTTGTAAAAACATAGGTAGAATTAAATTCCTGCATATTTCCTATTATAGGAGGTTCTTCTCCTTCAAAATAAAATCCGTGATTACCATCTGTTCCTAAATAATGTAATTGATATGCCTTAATTTTAATACTATCAGAACCTATATTTGTTTCTAATATTAACCACAAAGGATAAACAGGCTGTGAATTTTTAAAATCTACTACACTATAATCTATGTCAAATATTTTTTCATTATTTATTAATGGTATGTGAATAATGTCTGCTACAGATAAATCCATATAAGACAACGGAAGTGTTAATTCTACAATATTATGTGTATTACAATTATTTAATAATGTATGTTCCATAAACATATTAACAGTTGGTGTGTCTGTGTGATATTTCAACTTTATATCTTTGTGTCCGTCAATTATATCTAAATGGTAATGTTCATATCCTGTGACCATATATTCAGGTAAATAATCATTTATGCTTTTGTGCAAATCCATTCTATATTTTTTGTGTCCATAATCATATCTATAAAACATTTTAGCAGAAGTCATAACATCTTCTCTTTTTGTTTCCTTAAATCTATACCTTAAAATATTATTTATATCTATAACTTTATCTATATCATCACGAGTATAAGAGTCTTTTATATTTATAAAACCAAACTTTCCTGCACTGTTAAATCTAGGATATGATTTAGATTCCTTTAGTATTTCTTCTATTAATTTTTTACCGTCTTTTTTCTTATCTAATGAAAAACCCATTTTCCAATTACTATGCACTTCCCTAGATAACAACAATGAATCCATATCATATTCAGAATAATCAGGAATTATAATATTACTGCCTGATAATTGAGATGAATCATATTTAGCATATTCCATTTCATTAGTCAATATGTTCATAACAATATCACACGGTTTCTCTATAACACCATCAGTAATAAAACCTTCTGTATTACTGTCTGTGTTTAAATTTTGCAATGCTAATGCTTTTATATCATTTTTTATACTTTCTAAATCTGAATTATCTTGATCCAAAGCACCTAATCCCAATATCCAAGAATTAGATTCAGCAAATTCTTCTAAGTTAGCATTATATGCTTCTATCCACCAAGGCTCACCTGTTCCTAATATCCACTCATTTTGATTAATTCTATATTGATATTCTGTGCATAATCCTGTGTGTATAGCTTGGAATAAATCGTCCATATATACATAAAAATTATTTATCCAATCATCAAATGTAGTAACTTCTTCAAAACTATTCCAATTATACTGCCTAGCACTTGTAATTGTATCTGTCATATAAATAGTTGTATCTCTAGAATCATTAATTGCCCAACCTTCAAATAAGTCATAGCCTAAATCATCAACCCACCAACAAGTTAAGGTGTAATTTTCCTCATAATCAATGTCAGTTTGATATATGTATTCTAGCATATTTTTTGCTATAGATTTTACCCAAATTTCATTTACAAAAAGCATACTAAAGTTTAACATTTGTTTTGGTGCATCTGTTTGTAATTGTTGATAAAAAGTACCTGAACCATCAGCTGTCCAATCTTGTTTGACTGCTGATTCTAATGCGTTCATATATTGCAATAATCTGCAAGGTAATAAAAAAGCTTTCCATATAAAACCCTTAAAAAAAGCATAGTTATTAAATATAGGAGAATCATCAATAGCTAACATTTGTTGAAACCCACCATTTAATAATGTTTCCCAATTTTCAGTATATAAAAAATCATCTATGACATCTTTGTTTGTATAATATAATCTATTTTCATTAGCATCATTATAAGGAAGTATTGTATTAAATGTAGTAGAAACAGTATTATAGAAAGAATCTAAAAGTGCATCAAAATCAGGCAATGAACCGTCAGGACCGTTAATTAAATAATCTAGAGGAATATCTACATCAGTATCTAAATTTTCTAAAGAATCTAAATATGCTTGTTCATCTAATTGTTCTGTAAACAAATTATTTTTTCTACCAACTATTGAAGCAAACATTTTTTCTTCTGATATATTATCTACTTTAACAGAATGAACTAAGCCTATATTATCCATTTTAAGCTGTTGTTGGTAACTGTAATTGTTTTTCCAATAAGGTGGAAAATACTCAAAAACTGCTATAGTTTTATGTGCTGCAGATGATTCAGTAACTTGATTTGCAGGACTACCAATATCACCGTAGTATAAACCATTTATTCTTTTCCATTCAGGATTCTCTCCTGCAATATCACCACTAATATTCCAATATTTATTTTCTTTATTTCTTAGATCATCTTTTAAGCAATATATAGGTGCATTTTTATAAAAGTTTGTTGTTGGTGTATTTAAAGATTGTAATTGACTTACATTTAAATTTAGTGCTGTTTCAAGTTCTGCTTCGTTTCTACACATAATAATATTTGCTAAAGCCTGTCTTCCATTTTGCCCTGTCATTGTTTGTTGTGCATCAGGCATTATATCACCCCATATTTCAGAAGCAATAGGTGCAACAAAAAAACCTGTTCTATCTGCACCTGATGGTAAAGTAAGATTATTAGTATCAGGCTGTTGATGGCTGATTGCACTTTGAGATAAATGGTAATTACAGGCTAAAAATGTATTCCCTGCCCAATCACCATCTATTGTTATATTTAACAAAGAATTATCTACACCTTCTTCAAATTTTAATATTATCCATCTACCTGCACCTCTTGTAGTATCTTCAGAATAAAAGGCTGTTCCTGCGTCAAATTGGTTACCCTGTGATATTAAAGTATCACTTGCTCTATACCATACTTTAGGATAATTATTATTGTTATATATTGCTTCTTCATTTTCAAATTCTGTGCCTGATATATCTTCTAATTGTAAATTTGGAACATCTAATATAGAGCCATCTGAAGCATATATACTATCTACCTGTCTTTGATAAAAACCCTTCATATCCCATAGTTTGAATATAGCATTTTCAGATTCAGGCTGTAATTCAGGTAATATATAATTGTTATTAAAACTACTTATGCTAGATAATTTAATTTGTGAATATAATTGATTTTGATATGGAACAGAATATTGATTATGATCTAATATAATATAATCATCACTTTTTTTAATATATAAGTAATAGTCATTTTGATAATTATATACCGTTCCACTATGAAACAAACTTGGTATTCTAGCTGTTTTATAATGTGAAGATGTAGGAAATACATCTAATAATATATTCATAATTCTATCATTGTTGTTATCTAAATAAGGCATTACAGGTGCTTTATCTACTGCACCAAATGTCATAGGAACAACTGCATCATCTTCTTTATATTCAGGCAATATATTGTTTTGTATTTCAGTAGATAATTTATCTATACTCATATATGGAACTGTTTTATTAGATATTTTAATTTGTGTTCTATCTTCAGCAGATATATTTAAAGTATCATCATTAAAATCCAATCTACTTATTTCACCTCTATACACTAAAGCACAATCATAATCACCTATATCATCTGTGATATTTATCACATTAGTAGTTGGTGATTTATAAAACAAATACATATTCTTGCTAATAATAGCACCATTTATATATTCCGTTATCTTAGTCTTTACATCATAGTAGTTATAGATAGTGCATCTTAATCTGTTTATTTTTAGTCTTTTGCTGTCATAATCATTAGCTATTTTTACATTTGATACTCTACTTATGCAATTAATAGTTGTAAGAGAATTACCATTTATATCTAATAATTCATCTTTATCTAATGTTAGTGTAAATAGGATTTCATCTGTATTAGGATTGGTTATTAATATTACAGGCTTTAATGTTTGATTAGTATTTACAATGTCTTGTTTAAAGAATTTGGATATAGTCAGCATTACACACCCATATTCTCGCCAAGTCGTAAACCTTCTCTAATCTGTGGTATTATGTTATCTTCAACAAATGATTCGTGTAATACATTCCCTGATATATTTAAGGTAATACCTTGTCCTTGAGGACCTTCAATATTAGGGTCAGCCAATGGTGTTACTTGCACTCTTTCAGGACCACCACCTTCACCAACCATCATCATTTGAGGACCATCAGTTACAAAGTCAGCACCATATTGTGCTTTTTTAATTTGTTGAACTTTAGCTAAACCTGCAGCAGTTGCAGCCACAGCAGCAGCAATACCTAATGCTTGATATAATGGTGGATTTAATTTAGCTTGAGGTGCTGTTATGTAAGTTTTATATGCACCTTGTGCAGCTTGATAAGTATCATATATTGTTTGTGCTATAGCTGTAGCCTTTGCTACTTTTTGAAATGCTTTAAATTCTTTACCTGCTACCTGCAAATCAGCTACAACTTGTCTATTTGCCTTTGCAATGTCAAATTCTGCTTTAACAACTTTATCTGAAGCATCAGCAGTATCTTCTTTATTATTTATATTGTCATCTGCTGCTTCTTTTTGTTTTTCTTGCAGTTCAGTTATTGTAGCATTTAATTCTTCTAAATTTTCTTTAGTTTTTTCAACTGCTTCAGTATCAACTAAACTTTCTTGGAAACCTATCCAAGCTGCATTTAAATCATCTGTGTTAATTTTTACAAAGCCTAACAATTCTGCTGAGTCTCTTAACATTTGTAGCATAGGAAAACTAGCTAATGCAATTTCATTCATACCACCTTGAATTATTTTTGCAAATTCTAAAAATAAATTAGGATTTTCTTCCAACAATAGTTGTTGTTCTAGTAATGCTTTTTCTGCTATTTTACTTTGTAATAAAGCAGCATCACCTAATGTTTTATATGCTTCTGTTGATTTAAATGCTTCTAATTGACTTATTTTTAATGATGTTGTTATTCTTTCAATAAATGTAGTTGCGCTTTTAGCAGAACTTTCTAAAGCAGGTGCAAAATCTGTAACTAATGTTTCTTGCAAATCCCCAAAAGCATTTGTTAATTGTGTTGTAGCACCTTCTAATGTTTCAGCTTGTGCTGCAGCTTGTCCACCAAATACATTTGCTATATTTTCAGTTAATGATGTTAATCTTTCTGTAGAACCAACTGCACCTGTAACTTCAATACCATACCTAGATAGTGCATTTGTAGATGAACCTAATGTTTTAGATACTAGATCAGCAGCAGCAGTTAAATCCATACCTTTGGCTGCAGCTAAATCTAAAGTAGCTTCTGTTGCTAATGAAATAGCTTCTTCATCTCTAACAAAAGAACCAATCAATGCCTGTGCAGTTATAATAGCTTCATCACCAAACATAGTAACTTTTTGTAATGCTGAAGCCTGATTTAGTAATGCCTGTGAAGTTTTACCTAATGCAGCTTCTAATTTTTTTTCTGATAATTCTTGTTCTTTAAAAGCATCTATAGAAGCATTAACAGCACCTAATAATGCTCTTGCACCAAAATATGCACCCGCAGCTTGTGCTGCAGATTTAGCCATACTTTTTAAACTATTACTAACACCTTGTATTTCTTTTTTAGCTTTAACAGCACCTTTGGATTTTACATCTATTATATGCTTATTAACTGACATTCTTTTCTTTCTTTATATTTAACATTATATGTTCTATTTCTAAAAAATCATCTACTATTTTAGCAGGTGTTTCATTCAATGAAGGGAATGGAGGGCAATTAAATGCTTTGCAGAAATTATACTCTTTAATTCTTTGTTGTATATCTTTATCTATTAATTCAAAAGTATTTGCAAAGTAAAAATGTTCAACATAAATAGTTTCTGAAATATTTTTAACACCTTTATCTTTTAATTCTGCATAGCAATTCAATAGTTCTCCATATACATCATCTATTGAAATAAATGTTTTTTTCTTTCCGTCAACAGGTGATATAGCTTCGTAAGGATATTCAAAACCATTATTACCTGTTCCGTTTATTCCTTTGATAGAAATCCATACATTTACATAAAAAAGTATTTCATCTATTTTTTTTTATTCATTTCAACAATGACACTAGCACCTAATCCGTATATTTCCTCATTGGAATATTTATTAAGTTCATCATCTGATAAGCTAGTTCCTCGTTTAATAATATCTAACCAAAAACTAAAATTCTTTTTAGCTTCTGTATCAAATATCAAATCATTTATTTCTGCTCTCTCAGTAAGATTTAAATCCTTTAATTCACATTCAAAGGTTTTAAACCCTTCTCCCTTTACCTTAACTTTACTCATTTCTACCTTTCTTCAGCCTACCAAGCTGATTGAGATTCACCATTAAATATTTGAATTTCAAATGCTTCATTATTATCTGATGCACCTGTTGATACACATTCAAAAGCTAATGTATGGAATATACCATTTTCACTTATATCTTGTGCAGGGTCGCCTGTGTATTGAATATTAGCTTGTATATTAGCTTCACCAACTGAATTCAAAGAACCATCACCAATATTAATAACAAGAGGTAATGTTTTTCCACCAAGAAAATCTTGAAGAACATTCCTTCCACCTTCATAAGCAAAATTATCATCCATTTTAATAGTCATATCTCCTGTAACAACATACTCAGGAACAGAATAACTTTCTGCATCACCGTTTGAGTTAAACCCAACTCTATTTACACCATTTGCAATATTAAAATTCAATGATTTCAAAACAAGTTCTTGTGCTGAACCATCATCACAAGTTAATGTTTTAGTTGATATGTCGCCTATATTATAATATCCTGTTGCTTCAGGTGCTGCCCAACTACTTGTTGCAAAAGACTGTTCAACATTACTTGCTGTTGAAACAGGATTAGAGAATCCACTAAAATAGTTTCCACTCATAGTCATATAACCACCATTTGTTCCATAATCTAAACCTAGAGCTAAATCTGAACATACTACTCCTGTAACTCTAATTCCTTCACCTGAATTTTCCCCTGCTACTTCATAAGCAAGATTAACAGTATGTGGTATATTATTAGTTTTAGAACCACCTAATGAACTTAACAATGCACCCTGTCCACCTATCTCGTGTGTATGTATTGTGCTACTTGCTTCACTATGTTCTTGACAAACTAAAGCAAGATGCTGAGATAAAAGTTTAGGTGTCGCTATCATTTCAAAAGGCATTACTACTGTTCCACCTCTTGTATTAATTATTGTATCATTAGAATTTTTAACTAAACCTCTACCTGATAACAATCTTGATTCCCTAGTTATATTGAATGTTGGTTTTTGAACTTGAACTATTGGTAATTGTCTATATGCTGTTCCATCATCTCCACTACTATCTATTGCTACACCAAAAGATGATTCAGCTTTAATACCTGCTACGACATTACTAATAGGCATTACTTTTGTGCTAGGCATTTATTTCTCCTTTTTCTTCTTTTTGTTTTCTATAATTTGAACTAATCCCATTTGTTGCATTAGTTCTGCTGTTTCTTTTGGTAGTGCTATTTCTTTACCATCTTTTAAATCATTTAATTCTTTTGATGTGCAAGGCATACCAACAGCACTAAATTTTATTATTTTTTTTGTAAATGGTTTAACTTTCATTTATCTCCTAAGCTGTATTCCCAAAATGTGTGCAAGTCAAAGTCCATTGTGCTACCATATAATCTTCATAATTTTCAACTTCCACATTAAAATCTAAATCACCAAGTGTAACATCAACTGCTTTTGTATTATCAGCTAATGTTAATGTTATATTATCGTGTATTAATGCTTCTAATATACTCACTTGATTTAATACATAATCTTGAAACTTATTATCTTTTCTTTTTACAAAAAAATACTGACAATCCATCTCAAAACTTCTAACTTCCATAAAGGTAGCTTTTTCTAATTGACTTGATCCTGTTGGAACTATCTTTACAAACTGATTAGATTTAATTTCTTGTTCCCAATCACTATATACAGGACATTTCATTTCAGCTCTAATTTTGCTTTTTAAAGCTGTTAAAATATTCTTCCAATTATTTGTATAGGTTACAGCCATTATCTAATCATTTCTATAGTGCTATTGCTCTTATTTGTTTGTTTCCTGTGTCCACCATATACCTCAACTATCCAATAGTCAGAAGTATGTGCAGAACTGCCTGTAAATCTACCGTATAAACCATTATGTATATATTGAAGTCCACCTGTTATTGTTTCAGGGTTAGTTGTAGCACCTTCTAATTGGTCATTTGACAGATAGCTTACTGTAAATTTTGCAGTTCCATAATTACCACCTGTGCTAATAGCTATCTTTAATCTATCATAATGTTCACCTGTATAAGTTCCTGCTAGTTCTACTAAATCCATAGAACCATTAGAATCAACTCTATATGCTATTTTACCATTTTTATCTTTATCATCAACTTCGTGTGATAGTTTATACATACCGTCATTTAATTTATCTATTAAGCCTGTTCTCTCAGGATTAGTTACTAAGCTATGATAATAATCAGCTTCTTCACTTGCACCTTCTTTTGCCCTTATTAAATTAGCAGTAGCTATATAACATACAGATTTAATTATAATAGGATCATATTCAGCAGTAGCAGAATTAATAGCAGTATCAATATCTATTTGTTTTTGTTTTTCTAATGGTGTTGAGTATCTAGCATCTAAATAGTTATGTAATTCTAAACTAGCATCAACTAAAGTTTGATCTAAAAATGAACTAAAATCTTGCCCTGCTTCAAACACTTGTTCATTAATAGTAGTTGAAGAATAATTGCTATTATAATATTCTACTTGATTTGTAGCACTATTATAAAACCATTCTCCATTGCTATCAACTGCACCTGATGTTGATTGTGCTGCAGCAAGTTCTTCACCATTAACAAACAAAGTATCTACATACCCACTATCTCTAAATAGGTGAAGATTGCCTGATGTTAAAGTTGGAAATATTTGCACCTTACTATCAAAATCAGATACTCTATTAAAGTATTTAGTTAAATCTGATTGACTTGCATATTTAAAATTTGTAGCCATATTCTATCCTAATAATATTAGTTCTAATTTGCTATTTTCTTTTGGGTTTAAACTTCTACCTGAAACATTAACTAAAGTATTCTGTGCATTGTTGTTAAAATTACAACCTCCTGAATGTGCTGATAAAGATTCAGCATAAATTTTGAACTCAGATGACCCTAAATGATTGAAAGCTATGTGGCCTTTGGTGTAGTCAATACTACCTACTATAGAATCATTATGTCTTAGGTTTCCATTACCGTCATCTAATAAAAATGCACCTTTATTTAAAATAGTTTTACCTGTTGCAATATCATCTATAGTTTCTAATTCTAATGAAGAAGCAGGACCATATACTATTGTATCAGTTGTTCCTCCACCGTGTGGTGTACCTTGTAAGTCAGGAACATTAGATGACATTGTTGGAAATCTACCAACATCAAATGGTGTAGTTCCACTTGTTGATTTAGCTATACCTACTCTAGTTTCAGAATGATTAGACATAGATGTTACCCTTACATCTCCATTATGTAATCCTATATGAACTTTTTTATTCTTTAAACCTGATGATTCATCATAAAAGAAAGCATCTAGTGCAGCTTGTATTTTAGGTAATACTGCATTACCTGAACCTGCAAATGTAGTATCAGAAGCATCTGTAGTAAATGTTACTATTTGTTCTGTTGTTGTAGAATCAATACCACCTGCATTATATTCATCAATTACAAATGTTATAGCATAAGCAGTTGAAGCAGCTAAACCTGTTTTATCACTAGCTTTAATATTTTGTAATCCCCAATCTAAATATCCACCTCTAGTGTAGAATGGCCCTATACAAACACTACCTACTACTACACCTTTAACAACTCTATCTGCACTTCTAGCATATCCAAAAAATGCACCTTTTTGTGAAAATTGTCCTGTCTGTGAAGTCATACATTTACCATTATCAAAAGGTAAGTGTTCATTACCAAAGAAAAATCTCAAATCATCATCATCTGAATGTGCAGCTTCTGTTGAACCTAATAAACCTCTTTTAACAGTTAATACAGCACCTGATATAGCTTCTACTTGCATTACTTCTGAATTAATCATAATTAAATCACCTACTTCAAACCAATCACCATCATCTACGGTTATGTCTGTTTCACCTATTGCTACATCTTCAGCTATTTGTATATCTGCACCTGAATTATAAGTAGAACCTGCAAATAAGTGCATATCTACATATTCATTACCACTATTAATATCTTTAGGTTCTATTGCAATATATCCTGCAGGTGCATTACCTGCTGATTCTAAAGTATTACTTGATGATGTATTTAATGGTGAATACTCTATTATTCTGCTAGTGGGTAAATACATAAAATCACCTGCAGGTAAAATCATACTCCAAGTTCTTCTTACAGTTTCTTCACCTGTAGAATCTTCTTCATTCATATCTACTGAATTTTGAACATCAGTAGTTGTTCCACCACTATCATTTCTAAAGTCAATAGTTGTCAAAGCAATCTCTGCTGCTATATTACTTATATTTTTTACTACAATTACTTTTGCATTATGTAAAGTTAGTGCTGCAGCATCTTTACTAAATGAAGCTAATGTTAAAAAACCATCTGAATCATTTACTTCCTGTATAATGCTAGATTTTTCTGTATAAGATTTAGGTGTTTGACACATATAATCACCATCAGGAGATTTAACTTCTAATGATACATTTGCTGACTTAACTCCTGCCCTTGATATAGGTGTTCTTTGTCTATTTGTTGTTGTGTTTCTATAAGCCATAAAAAATTTTCTCCTGTTATGTTAAATGATATTTAACTTTTATATTTACTGAATAATCTGAATTGATACCATCACTTCTAAAAAATGCTAATATTACTTTACCTGCTGCTACACTTGCACTATCTACAGTAAATTCTGTTAAATATGCCTGTTCACTACCTGCATTAGTTACATCTGAATTATGTGCTAACAATGTTCCACTTGTTAATGCTGATGTGCTACCTGATGTAAATGTATAAGACATTAAGTGCATACGAGTTGTATCACCTGAAGCATTACTTCCTGCTTCAATCCCATATACTGCATCTATTGATATTGCATCAGGAACATACCATAGCATTGGAACTAATAAAGAAGCATCTGTTGAAGCACCATCTGCTGTTGTAAATGTAGTTGCAGGATCAGTACTTGTTCCAAATGTTATATCATCTTGATTAGCTAATGCCTGATTATTAGCAGAAAATGGTATAGGGTGATGTGTGTTTGCTGCATAATTAGCAGATAAAGTTGATGCTATACCAAAGTCAGCATATTGTGTATTAACGTGGTGTCCTAATGCTTTAACTTGATCATTAGTAGTATCTACTTGGAATTTAGTTGTTCCACCTGCATCTCTTACTGTAAAAGCTGTTGTATTATCAGTAAATGATCTAACTTTTAATGCTCTATCAGATAATGTTATAGCAGTATTTGAACCATTACCTGATTCTATTGTTCTAGCTGTGCTATCAATACCACTATTATTGTTAGATACTTTAAGTAAGTCTTTATAGGTAGCTGATGGTGATTTGCCTGTTAAACTCATATATTTCTTTCATATTTACTTTTATAATATAATATAATATTTATTTTTTTAAACATTTATTATTAAAAATTAGTTCCGAAGAATACTGCATTGTCTGTTACTGTTGGTTCTGTGTATGTTATTATAAAATAACAATAAGTAAATCTTGTTGTTCCTCCTGAGTGTGCTGATAAATCCACTCTCATTCTTAAATCATTTATATTAGCATTAGTCCAAGCACTAGAGCCATCTGATGTTGTTCTGCTTGTAAATGTAATAGTTCTATAAGTTGCTGAAGCAGCTTGTGTTCCTGAACCTTCAGCACTCCAAAAAGTTCCTGATGAATTTAATATAGCCATATCTAAAGCAAATGATTGTCCTCTACCATTATTACCTGCCTTTGCTACTGCTTGAACAGAATCTATACTACTATGTGCTTCAGTAAAATCTTGAAATGCAACTTGGCAAGTTTTACCTGATGTTGTTGCTCTTATATGATTTGAATCTAAACTTGAATTACCTGTATGGTCATCATCTAATAAAGCGTAGACATCAGAACCTGTGCTTAAAGTCCAATCATTAGATACATCTGCATTAGGTAATAAATTAACAGTAGCCATTAGAATTGAAAATCCAATGTAGCTACACCATAAGCTATTTGATTGTCAGCGTCCCAATAAATGCTTATTATATCAACGTGATTAGCATCTGTTGTTAATGTAGGATTACTACCTCCTGCGAATTTAATAGTAGCACTTCCATCTGCTGCCGACTCATCAAATTCTGCTGCCTTCCAATTAGTAACAGTTCTACTCCCTGTTCCATCTTGCTTTAACAGTAAAACAAAATTACCTGACACTAAAGGAAAAATACAATTAATGCTAGTTATATTTCCACTTCCAAATGTTAAAAATTGTTTATTAGAATGTCTAAAATCTACATTAGTTGTTGTTGCATCATAAGTTGGTTCTAATTGTGTAAACCCTGCACAAGATTCTCCAAAATTAACTTCATTTCCATCATCACCTTTCTCTGATAATACTAATATTCTATCGCCACCTACAATATGCCTTACTACATCTCCTGCTGCTTCATATATATATGTATCACCACCACCATCAAGATATAATCCATCAGTTGCATTTATAATTGTTTTTTGACTTACGGGGTCTAATATTAAATCACCATCAGAGGCTAATGTCATATGTCCTGCAGTTGTATCAGCGTCAGTGGTAGATAAAGTTGTAGCACCATCTGTACCAACATCTATTTTGAAATAGTCATTCACATTAGCTATACTATAAAACAAAGATACACCTGTTATACTTTTTGCAAATTTAGCAATCGTTACAATGCCATCTTTTAAAGTTATATCTGCACCATCAGCATTTAATTCAATATCACCTCCTACTTCTAACTTTAAATCGCCACTTGCAACAATTTTATCTAATGAAGTAATAGTTAAATCACCATTAGAATAAGTAACATCAGATAATTCATCTAACTGTGTAGCACCTGCATCAGTTCCTGTTTGAACTGCACTACCGTTTACATTTAATGATCCTTCTATATTTACTGTATCTTCTGAAATTTGTATTGGTGTAGCTTTATTACTAACCTTTAAGAATTTAAGTTTAGATTCCAAATTACTATCCCGTTCTAATTGTATTGGATTCTTTCTTTTCTTTTCAAAAAGGTTAGTAATATACTTTACAATTTCAGCTAGTTTCACTACTTTCCTCTAACTTTATCCATTATAGGTTTTAGTATCATATCCCATACCATATCATCTGCTTTAGTTGGTGATAATTTTATAGCTTTTTCTACTACATATAAAGCTAATAATACCCATTCCCAATTTGTTGTTAAAAAGTTCATCATTGTTTTTTCTCCTTATTTAAGATAATTGTTTTTTGTTAGAAGCTACTGATTGCACAGAATCTAAAAATGATTCTATTACCTGTAGCCTTTCATCTAGTTGTTCAAACTGTGTTTGTTCTATTTCTTCATATTCATTTGTTTCATCTAAAAATCTTTGTATCTCTTTACTTAAATTTCCTAGTTCATTTGAATTAAGTATATTTTCAATACAAAGTAAAACCTTATAAGTTTTTTTTAAAAGATATGTTGCTTCATTAATATTTTTCACTTCTTTTCTAATTTCTTTAACCTTTTTTCCAAACCCTTAATAGGTTTATGTGAGTGCTTTTTTAGTGTAGCTATATCAACTTCCATTTGTTCAATATACTTACCATAAATAGCTACTTTTGATTGTAAAACAGACATTTGCTTATCAAGTTCATTATCTTCATTAACATATTTATTAATTTTATCTAAATCAAACTTTTTAAATATCTGCTTTAATACTAAATCTAATACTTTTTTTACTAATATACCTTGTAGCATTAGAACCTTAAATTAATTCCTGTAGAAATATACTTTTCATCTCTACCGTAAAAACTTATTTTAGTTCCTTCAATAAATAATCCTATATGATCTCCTAAGTCAGTTCCTATCATTATACCAACATCATATTGGTTTTCTTCACCTTCATAAGACTTATCTGTTAAGCCAAAAGATTGTGGAAATACATTAATCCAAATATGTGAATATAATTTAGATTCTCTTGTTCCCATTAATATATCAAATCCTATTACCTGATAAAGTTCTGCTTGATATTCTTTTTCTTTATTATCTTCATTATATTGGTGAATTACATTAGGCATATGGTATTCATAAAACTCTGCATCAGAATAAGCAACTGCATTGGAGTCAGGATCTTCCCAATAGTAATCAGCACCTTCATAATAATATGTCCAATATCCCTCAAGAGTTTCTTCATCTGTTTCTATCCATATCCAATAATCATCTATATTACCATTCTCATTTAAATCATTTAATGGAACTAGGTAATCAGTATATCCATACTCATAAGCTAATTCCCACCAAGCACCTTCATAATCATCAAAAGCAGGGTGTCCATATACAGGGTGTCCTTTAATAGTAAATCCTGTAGTAAAATCCATTATCCAAAAGTGTTTCCTGTATCTAAAATCTAATTCAGCAAATTCTAAATCTCTGCTTTCTTTATTCATATATTTAGCTTTAGCAACAAACTTATCATTACTCCATTTAAGCCAAAATTCACCATCTTTAAATTCATTATCTCTATTTCTAACCTGTGAGTATTTAAACAGATATTCCCAACCATTTACTGCACCTATTACTGCTTTATCTGATAATGAAGATTCACTACCTTTATAGAATCTGCTTCTTCCTTGATAAGGGAATAAAGCTATCTTTCTTAAACCTATAGAATAGTTGTAGTCATCTTCTTTTACTTCTGTTCCACTTACATAGGGTGAACCCATTGAGCCACTAACATATAAAGTCGAGTTGCTAAAAAAATTAGCAAAGCTAAAACTGCTAATCGCAACCATATAACATATAATTCTTTCATATTTCATTAGAACCTTCCTTTGCTTGATTTCTCTACTTTAGTTAATCTTTGTTCAAACTTATCTAGTTTTGCTGCTAAATCATCTAACTTATCTTTACAATCATCAATACCTGATAAATCAACTTCAGGTATATCAATCTTTTTATTCTTTAATTTATCTAATTCAGTTTTTATATATGTTAAATCAGTAGCTAGAGGAGATAAAGTGTTAGCTAAATTTTTAATTTCACCAAATGTTTCTTTAAATTCACTCAACTGATATGTTATTAATTTTAAATCTCCATTTGATTTTATTACTTCAATCTCTTTAGTATTATCTTCTACTGCACCTGTTAGTGTAAAATAAACACCAACTGCTGATACTAATACTACTCCAATAGTTACAAGGAACTTTAAGTCCATTTGGAAGCTTGTTGATTCTCCAATTTTGTGAGCCATAGGTTCTACCTCTTTTTCTTTTGGTTTGTGAATGAATTGATCATTCAATGCTTCTGCTACTTCTTCTACTGTAACAAATTTCATTTCAATTAATACTTTACCTAATGGAACTGACCTGTTATATGAAATAGCTTCATCTGCTTGTTTATGTAATGCAGATTTTAATTGCCTATCACTAATATATCCTTTAAGTAATAATAAATCACCTAGTTTCATACAACAACCTTAAATATAGTTGTTCCTTTTTGTATTTTATCGTGGCTTTTAGCATTATATGATTCTAGTGATTCTTCAATATTATAACCTTCTGTATGGTTTTGTAAATCTATTTTTATACCATCTCTATTTCCATTATCATAGAAGATATAGCAATTTTGTGATGCCCTACCTGATAGATTTAATGCTTTCTCTGAATAATCATTAGCACCTACCATACTACTACTTCTAGCATAGTTATCACCAACTCTAGCTGAATGTATGTGTCCAAATATAACATAATCTATGGTAGTTCCTCTCATTTTATATCTTCCTACTATTTGATTTACACTAGATTCTACTGCTGTCTTTTTAATAGAACCGTTACCGTGTAATACTAATAAATTCTGTCCTGCTACTTCTACTACTACTTCTGTAGGATCACCATCTATAAAGTTAATGCTAGTATCTTTAAATAAATATCTTAATGTCTGAAATATTGTGTAATCATAATTATCAGAAGCTAAAGAATCTGACCAACTCCAATCTTTCTTAACTCTACTTTCATTGCCTGTTACCATAGCCACAGAAACATTAAAATTGCTATTTAAATGAATGATTACTTGTTGTAGTATATCTACTGCTAGGAATGTTGCTTTTGTTCGGTTTGTAGCCATATTTAGAAGTTCATCTAATCTTCTATCTGAATTAAGTAAATCCCCTGATTGAACCATTAATACATTAGTTATACCAAATGCTTTAAAATACTTAGTGGCTTTATCTACAAACAGCTTACATCTAGCAGAAGCTACTTTGAAGTCATACTTGTTATGTGGTAGTGATACTAATTCATTAAAATGAACATCAGAGAATTGTATAACACCTACACAACTTGTATCTTCACTATGCTTTTTAACATAAGTAGATAATCTATATTTGTCAAAAATCTTTACTAACTGCTTATTGTATTCTGCAACAGCATTTTCTACTCTTGCATATTCTCTAAATGACTTTCTTTCTATTCTGTTTATATCTTGTGCTGATTGTTTTTGTTTAGCTAGTCTTACATTCTCTTGGATCAACTCAAGATTTTCTATTACAAAAACGG